>ERZ791905.1280-NODE-1280-length-17390-cov-4.776060_pt1 | contig 17390 bp, 11 predicted proteins | sample MGYA00510147_ERZ791905 | MGnify/ENA primary metagenome ERZ791905 (study PRJEB30046, sample SAMN00792084) | human gut metagenome | study: EMG produced TPA metagenomics assembly of the A metagenome-wide association study of gut microbiota in type 2...
TTCTTCCGTAGCTGGTACTACGACTTTTTTGTTCTTCATCATGTTGTATGCAATCGGAGATGCAATAAACAGTGAAGATAATGTACCGATAACAACACCCAGGATCATTGCGAATGCAAAGCTGCGGATTGAATCACCACCAAGGATGAAGATACACAGCAATACGATCAATGTACTTAATGATGTATTGATGGTACGAGCCAGCGTTGTGTTCAGAGAGTCGTTGAACAATACTCGTTTGTCACGTTTCGGATATAAACCGAAGAACTCACGTACACGGTCGAAGATTACCACCTTATCATTAATAGAGTAACCGATAGCTGTCAGGATAGCACCAATAAATGTCTGGTCGATTTCCAGAGAGAATGGCAGGATACCCCAGAACAGTGAATAGGCACCGATAATCATAATGGTGTCGCAACTCAAAGCTACGATAGAACCGATACTGTAAGCAATGTTGCGGAAACGGAGCAAGATATACAAACCGATGGCGAGCAATGCCAATACTACAGAGTAGATAGCGCCTGTCTTGATGTCATCTGCGATACTCGGACCCACTTTCTGGGAGCTTACGATACTACCACCTGTGTGATTGTCACGGTCGATGAAAGTTTCCAATGTGATATTCTGAGTCAATACCGGCTTCAAGGTTTCATATAGATATGATTCGATTTCAGAGTCTACATTGTTGCCTTCATCTTCGATACGGTAGTTTGTACTGATACGTACGGTCTTTTTGTCTGTACCGATAGCAATAACGCTTACGTTGGCGTCGCCAAATTTGCTAGAGATCAATTCACGAACTTGTTCCGGTTCTACAGGATTCTCAAATTGTACCTTAAAGTTACGTCCACCAGTGAAGTCGATACTCTGACTCAAACCACGGATGGCAAATGAACCGATACAAACAACGATGATTGCACTGACAATAATAAGGGACTTTTTGTTTGTACCCATAAAATCGAAATGTGTATTGGTCATCAGATTCTTTGAAATCTTGGTTGTGAATGTCAAGTTCAACCACTTGTCTTTGTTCATGAAGTGTTCATAAACAATACGAGTAATGAACACTGCGGTAAAGAAGGATACCAAGATACCGATAATCAATGTCGTAGCAAAACCACGAATCGGACCAGTACCAAAGTTAAACAGGATGATACCTGTGATGATAGATGTTAAGTTAGAGTCGAAGATAGCCGAGAATGCATTTGAATAACCGTCGGCAAGTGCTTTCTTCACACCCTTACCTGCACGAAGCTCTTCTTTTGTACGTTCATAGATAAGTACGTTCGCATCCACAGCCATACCAAGTGACAATACCATACCGGCTATACCGGACATTGTCAGCGCAGCCTGGAAGGATGAAAGAATACCTAGCGTGAAGAAGAAGTTGAGGATTAACGCGCAGTTAGCAACCATACCTGGGATGAAGCCGTACATAGAGCACATGTAAATCATCAACAGAATCAGGGCTACAACGAATGAGAAAATACCCGCATTGATTGATTCTTGGCCTAGTGACGGACCAACGATATCTTCCTGTACGATGTGAGCCGGAGCCGGCATCTTACCTGATTTCAATACGTTAGCTAAGTCCTTAGCCTGTTCCGGTGTGAAGTGACCTGTAATTTGCGAACGTCCACCCGTGATTTCAGAATTTACGTTCGGGGCAGAATATACATAGTTATCAAGAACGATAGCAATGGAACGACCAATGTTCTGCTTAGTCAACTGAGCCCAGCGGCGTGCACCGTCAGAGTTCATTGTCATGCTTACAGCCGGTTTGCTGTATTGGTCGAATTCATCTTTCGCATCTGTTACTACGTCACCTTCCAACGGAGCTTTGCCGTTACGTTCGGTAGACTTGATAGCGTATAATTCGAAAGTCTGTCCTTTCTTGTCAAATTCAGAAGGAGAAACACCCCATTTCAGACGAAGGTCTTTTGGAAGATCAGCTTTGATTTCCGGCATAGCCAGATATTTGTTGATGTCAGCAGTATCTTTGTAGTTGGCATAACCAATAACGGGACCTTGTCCGCTAGAATTCAACTGAAGTATGGACAGTAAAGGATATTGCTTTTTGATTTCTTCCATATTTGCGGCAGACTTATCTTCAGCAGTTACGTCACCTTTCAGGGCAGCTGCAAGGCTGTCGGCAGCACTTACAGTTTTTTTCTCAACCGGAGTGGCTTCGGTAAGGACTGCTTCAATAGTATCTGTATCAGCTGTTGTTCCTTCAGCTAAAATAACACGCAATTTGGCGTCTGCAGATTGCATGGCAGGAAGAACTTCTCTAGCTGTATAAGTTTCCCAGAACTCCAGATTGGCAGAACCTTGGAGAAGTTTTCTCACACGTTCCGGCTCTTTAATACCCGGCAATTCTACCATGATGCGCCCCATTTTGTCTTCCAGACTTTGGATGTTCGGTTGAACGACACCAAAACGGTCGATACGGGTACGAAGAACGTTGAATGAGTTTTCAACAGCAGCTTTTACTTCTGCTCTCAGCACTTTTTCAACTTCTGCATCTGATGATTTCTGGTTAACTTTATCTTTCAACTGTTGTGTTGCGAAAAGTTCGGAAAGTTTTGCGTCCGGAGCAATTTTGTGGTATTCTCTGATGAACAGGGTGATAACATCATCCTGACTGTTGACAGCCTGTTTTGCAGCTGTCGCCAATGCGTTGTTGAAAGCTTCGTCAGGCTTGTTGTCTGCCAATGCTTTGATAACATCAGGTACGGAAACTTCGAGGATAACGTTCATACCACCCTTCAGGTCCAAACCTAAACTAATCTCCATCTCACGACATTGTTTCAGTGTCCAGTTCCACAGCATTACTTTCTCGTTAGAGAGAGAGTCGAGGTAGTCTTGTTCCACTTTCGGGTCGCCGTTCGCAATTTCTTTCGCCTTGTTGGTATAATGGCGTGTTACGAAGGAGAAGGAGAGGTAGAACACGCATACCAGCGTGAGTAATACCGCAAAAACCTTTACAAATCCTTTGTTTTGCATTTTACTTTTAATTTATGATGATTACTTTTTTAATTTAATTTTCAGTTAAATTCTGTCGTACACAAGTTCTTTTTGCCGCATACAAGGCTGCAAATATAGTTTTTTTTTCACATTCATGTGTAATAAGCCCTCAAATATTTGATGTTTAAGGGCTTTTTTACTGAATTATTTCATTCCTCTGTTTTTCAGTAGCGGTTCCAAGCTTGGTTCCGCTCCACGGAAATTCCGGTAAAGCACCATCGGGTCTTCGCTGTCGCCCTTCTCCAATACGTTGTGACGGAAGAGGTCGGCGGTGTTTTTATCAAAGATACCATGTTCTTTAAAGGCTTCAAAAGCATCATTATCCAGTACATTGGCCCATAGGTAGCTGTAGTATCCGGCTGCGTAACCACCAATGATATGATTGAAGTAAGTCACGCGATAACGCGGTGCTATTTCGGGGATGAGACCGAGCTTGTCCATGGCTTCTTTTTCGAATGTAAGCATGTCTATATTCTTTACATCTGTTACGGTGTGCAGGTTCATGTCGAGGATGGCGGCAGCCAGTAATTCGGTAGTCATGAAGCCCTGATTGAAAGTCTTCTGTTGCAGTATCTTTTCGATGATTTCGTCGGGTATCACTTCTCCTGTCTGATAATGTTTGGCATACATTTTCAGTACTTCCGGTTCAGTAGCCCAGTGTTCATTGATTTGAGAAGGAAGTTCTACAAAATCGCGCACTACATTAGTGCCTGATGTTCCTTTGTATTCACATTTTGTCAGCAGTCCGTGCAGAGCGTGCCCAAATTCGTGGAACAAAGTTTCTACTTCATCCATTGTTAATAGAGAGGGAGTATCGCCTACCGGTTTGGTAAAGCTGCAAACATTGCATACTAACGGACGGGTATCTCCGCGTTGTTCGCGGTAGTTGCTCATCCATGCGCCACCGCTTTTTCCGGAGCGTGGGAAATAATCGACGTAGAAGATACCGAGTTGCGAACCGTCTGCGTCTTTCACTTCAAAGACTTCCACATCCGGATGATAGGTAGGGATGCCTTCCAGTTTGTTCAGGGTGATGCCATATAGTTTGTTGGCTACGGCGAAAGCACCATCGCGTACATTCTCCAGTTTGAAGTAAGGTTTTGTATCCTCTTCAGACAGGTTGTACTTTTCTTTTCGTAGTTTTTCGGTATAATACCACCAATCCCATGCTTCCAGTTTTTCTCCTTTGCCTTCCTTATCCATTAATTTTTGAAGTTCGGTAGCTTCTGCCTTTGCTTTTGGCAGTGCATAGCTCCAAAGGTTGTTTAGAAGGCTCATTACGTTGTTGGCGTTCTTTGCCATCGTTTCGTCGAGAACGAAGTTTGCATAGCAGTCGAAACCTAATAATTTAGCTTTTTCCAGGCGGAGAGAAACGATCTTACGGATATTTTCCTTGTTATCGTTTTCGTCGTTGTTGTTACCGCGGTTGATGTAAGCTTTGTATATTTGTTCCCGAAGCGGGCGATTTTCTGAATATTGCAGGAAAGGCAGGCGGCTGGCATTATGCAGGGTGAATAGCCATTTTCCCGGTTGTCCGGCTGCTTTTGCTTCTTCAGCGGCGCTTTGGCGGAACCATTCGGGCAATCCTGCCAGATCTTCTTCTTTGTCAACGAAGAGTTTGAAAGCATTATTTTCATTCAGTATATTGTTGCTGAAAGTAATGCCGAGTGTAGAAAGTTCCTTGTTAATTTCGCGGAGGCGGGTTTGGTCTTCGGCATTAAGGTTTGCTCCGGAACGGACAAATCTTTTATAAGTCTTGTCCAGCAGACGTTCTTGTTCCGATGTCAGGTTCAGCGAATCCTTCTTTTGATAGACGTCGTTCACGCGCTTAAACAGTTTCTCGTTCAGAGAGATATTATCATCATGTTCCGAAAGAACCGGTGCCAGTTTGATGGAAAGTGCGGTTAGTGAGTCAGTCGTTTCCGCATCTGTCATATTGAAGAAAATGGCACTCACGCGGTCCAGGATAGGTGCGCTGTTATCCAAAGCTATAATTGTATTTTCGAATGTCGGAATTTCCGGGCTTTCGATGATAGCTTCGATGTTTTGATTCTGCTCTTCTATCCCTTTCAGGAAGGCAGGTTCATAGTGCTCCAATTTAATCTTGTCGAAAGAAGGAACACCATACTGGGTTTGAAACTCTGTAAAGAAAGGATTGCTTTCTGTTTTCGTAGCACAGGAGTACATCATACAACTTACTGCTAAAATGGTTAGTGTCTTTTTAATCATCATAAGTGTTTTTTATTAGAGTTTTCAGTTCTCATCGTTTACTGATATAGCACCAGATCGGGTAGTGGTCTGATGCTTTGATAGACCGGTCTACCGTGCAATTGTAGGCTTTCAGGTTGGGGCTGATCAAGATATTGTCTATGCGGAAATAGAACTTGTTCTGATTGTAGGAAATGCCCAATCCTTTACCGGACTGTGTGAATGCATCGTCTAGTTTTTGAGTCAGGATGCGATGTGTATACGAGATAGAACCGTCGTTGAAATCGCCGCATACGATAGTTGTCGGATATTTACATGCTGCAATGGCTTTAGCCACAGAATCAGCTTGTGAAGCCCGGATAGCCGATGCTTCCGCCAGTTTTCTGATTAATTGCCTAAGTCCGGTTTTTACTTTCTTGGCATTCGGGTCTTTAATCATATCCTCATACATCCCTCTGTCTTCTTTGGTGAGTTTGTTGGATTCCAAGTGGTTGTTGATTAATGTAAGAGTGTCGTTATTTACATTCAGTACATATTTCATGGAACCGTTATAATTACTTTCATATTCGATGGGATGTATCGAGAGAATGGGGAACTTGGAGAAACAGGCAAGTTGCACATCTCCTTTCCCTTGTTGGTGGACGGATTGGTAAGGATAGGCTTTCAATGCTTTTTTAATATCCTGTTCCGTCAGGTATTTCTTGTTGGTAGCGGTGTTATATTCTTGCAGACAGATAATATCGGCGTTGCTATCTACAAGATAAGATAATACAGGGTTCTTTCCATCTTTCTTCTCCAGATTGTTGAAACTCATTACGTTATAGGATAGGATTTTGATGCTTCCTTCCGGTATGGTTTTAGTGGTGGAGTTAAAAGGAATATAAGTTCGTATCTGCGGAATACAAATCAGAAAACCGATGGCGGGCAAGAGCGCATAGCGGTAGTTGACGAATGCCCAGAAGCCGATAAAAATCAGATTAATCGTCAGGAATATCGGAAATGCAAGTCCCAAGCTGGAAGCAAGTGGGTTTATTTTCGGGTTAAGGTAAGGGCTATAAGCACTTAATATCAACGTTCCCACGAAGAGAGCGTTGACAGCAAGTATCAGATATGCGACAAATTTGCCAATATGTTCCATTCTTTTATCTTTTGCTTGCGTCGAACAAGCTTTTCTTTTCTTCAGTTGTCAGACTGTCGTAACCGGATTTTTTTAGTTTTTCCAAAATACGGTCCACTTCATCAGACTGTGCTTTTTTGTGGGCATTGTAATCATAATCCTTCTCGCGACCGGTGGCACTGTTTCCATAGTGTACCTTCATTTTCGGTTTCCGTTTCCATGTTTTCTTCTGAAACAAGGAGATGAAACCATCCAGAATCCAGTTGATCCAGGAAGTCAAATCAGTTCCTTTATTTAGGCTGGCAGCAAACCAAAGTCCAGCAAGAGCACCGCCTAGGTGGGCGATATGTCCTCCGGCATTACTTGAAGTGATGGATAATACATCGATTCCGATGACAACCAGTGCCAGGTATTTGAGACGGATAGCGCCGAAAAGAAAAAGTTGCACCCTGTAATTAGGCTCACGATAAGCCGTAGCGGTTACGATGGCTAATACGGAAGCCGAAGCTCCTACCAATGTTGAGCCTACCACTTGCGAACTGAATAAAGGAAATACATTGTAGGCGATCATATACAGTAAACCTCCGCAGATACCTCCCAATACATATAGCCCTCTTAAATGTTTGGCCGAGAAAAAGTAGAGAAACAAACTTCCGAACCAATACAGCCAGAGCATATTGAATAAAATATGCAGGATACCGGCATGCATAAACATATAAGTAAATAGCGACCACGGTTGATGAATAAATCCGATAAAGGATGCCGGTAAGGCAAATATACCGAATATATCGGGGGTACTTACTTCAAAAAGTCGCAGGAAAACGTTAATCAACGTGCCGATCAGAAAGATGCCTACGTTGATATAAATCAGTTGGATGAAAATATTTCCTCTTCTGAATGTCTCCTTTAAATCAGCTATAATATGTCCCATTGTTATTGCTTTTTTTTCTCCAATATAAAATCAGGATCAATCCGAATAACATTCCTCCCAGGTGAGCAAAGTGAGCGACATTATCTCCGGCGCTATTGGCAAGCCCTGCCCATAATTCAATTGCGGCATATCCTATCACGAAGAACTTCGCTTTGATAGGGAAAGGCAGCGGAAAGATGAACAACCGGTTGTTAGGAAACAGCATGCCAAATGCCAGCAAAATGGCGTAAACGGCTCCCGAGGCACCTACGGTGGTCATCATGTTCAGATATTGCTCCATAGGGATAACGCCATATCCGATCAAATTCACTTGTGTATGTTGGCTAAGTTCTATCACATATTGAATATATTGCACTCCTTCCTGGATAAGTCCCGCACCGATACCACAGAGAATATAGTAGAAGAGAAAACGTTTGGGTCCCCAGGTTTGTTCGAGAATCGGTCCGAACATGAAAACTGCAAACATATTAAAGAAAATGTGGCTGAATCCGCCGTGCATGAACATATAAGTGATAAGCTGTGCCGGATTAAAGTCACTTGCGAGGAAAAAATGTAATCCCAGATAATTCGTTAAATCCAGTCCGTAACGTTGAGCTACGATTGTCCCGAAAAATACTAGTACATTGATAATTATCAGGTTTTTAGTTACAGTTGGCATCATTTTTATTTCTGAATATTTAGATAATAGACGCAAAAGTACGAATAAATTCTGTTTTAAAGCATGAAAAACGCTTCCTATTAGCTCTTTTTCAATAATTTGCTGCGTTTTTTTTATGTTTTTATTTGATATGTTGTTTTGTTCGGCTATATTTGTGGAATCAATCCATTGTGGGATAATCTTTTGTGTAACAAATATATTAATTAATCATTTTACGTATTATGAATAAGTCTGATCTTATTAGTGCAATGGCTGCTGAAGCTCAAATGAGCAAAGCCGATGCAAAAAAAGCACTTGATGCTTTCATCACTTCAGTTACTAATGCTATGAAAGCTGGTGACAAAGTATCTCTCGTAGGTTTTGGTACTTTCTCTGTAAGCGAAAGAGCTGAAAGAACTGGTATTAACCCTTCTACAAAGGCAACTATTACTATTCCTGCTAAGAAAGTAGCTAAATTTAAAGCTGGTGCTGAATTATCTGCAGCTGTTGAATAAGATAGATAGTTGAAAGAAATTAGGAGAGGAGACGCGATGCGTCTCCTTTTTTTGTATCTTTGCGCGCAAGAAATAACTTGATTATGAAGATAGAAGATAAACTTGTAGCGTCCGTCATCAGCGGACTGAAAGCACTCTACGGTCAGGAAGTCCCTGAAAAGATGGTGCAAATGCAAAAAACAAAGAAAGAATTTGAAGGACATTTGACACTGGTCGTGTTCCCTTTTCTGAAGATGTCGAGAAAAGGACCGGAACAGACGGCACAGGAGATCGGTGAATATCTGAAAGCCAATGAACCGGCTGTAGCTGCCTTTAATGTGATAAAAGGTTTCCTGAACCTGACTATTGCATCGGCTACCTGGATTGAACTGCTTAATGAGATTCAGGCTGACGAACAATATGGTCTGGTAAAAGCTACCGAAACTTCTCCGTTGGTAATGATCGAGTATTCTTCTCCGAATACAAACAAACCGCTTCACTTGGGACACGTGCGTAACAACCTTTTAGGTAACGCATTGGCTAACATTGTAGCTGCCAACGGCAACAAGGTAGTAAAGACTAATATCGTAAACGACCGTGGTATCCATATCTGTAAATCCATGCTGGCATGGAAGAAATATGGAAACGGCGAAACTCCGGAGACTTCCGGAAAGAAAGGCGACCATCTGGTAGGCGATTATTATGTCTCTTTCGATAAACATTATAAAGCGGAACTGGCAGAACTGATGGCCGGATTTACAGCACAGGGAATGAGTGACGATGAGGCTAAGGCGAAAGCCGAGGCAGCATCTCCTTTGATGCAGGAAGCCCGTGAAATGTTGGTGAAGTGGGAAGCTGGCGATCCCGAAGTACGCGGATTGTGGGAAATGATGAACAACTGGGTATACGCCGGATTCGACGAAACCTATAAAAAGATGGGCGTCAGCTTCGACAAGATATATTATGAATCTAACACCTACCTCGAAGGAAAAGAGAAGGTGATGGAAGGACTGGAAAAAGGCTTTTTCTTCAAAAAAGAGGATGGTTCCGTATGGGCTGACCTGACTGCCGAAGGACTGGACCACAAATTACTCCTCCGTGGTGACGGTACTTCTGTCTATATGACACAGGATATAGGTACGGCTAAACTTCGTTTTGCTGATTATCCGATTGATAAGATGATTTATGTAGTGGGTAACGAACAGAATTATCACTTCCAGGTACTTTCTATTTTGCTTGATAAGCTTGGTTTCGAATGGGGTAAGAGTCTGGTTCACTTCTCTTACGGAATGGTGGAACTGCCGGAAGGTAAGATGAAGTCCCGTGAAGGTACTGTGGTGGACGCTGACGACTTGATGGAAGAAATGATTTCCACTGCCAAAGAAACTTCACAAGAGCTCGGAAAACTGGATGGTTTGACACAGGAAGAAGCGGATGATATTGCCCGTATCGTTGGTCTGGGAGCTTTGAAATATTTCATCCTGAAAGTGGACGCCCGTAAGAACATGACGTTCAACCCGAAAGAATCTATCGACTTCAACGGTAACACAGGACCATTTATCCAATATACTTATGCACGTATTCAGTCGGTGCTCCGGAAAGCGGCAGAATCGGGTATTGTCATTCCTGAACAGATTCCGGCTGGCATTGAATTGAGCGAAAAAGAAGAAGGCTTGATTCAGATGGTGGCTGACTTTGCGGCTGTTGTAAAACAAGCCGGTGAAGATTATAGCCCGTCTATTATCGCTAATTATACCTATGATTTGGTGAAAGAATACAATCAATTCTATCACGACTTCAGCATTTTGCGTGAAGAGAATGAGGCGGTGAAAGTATTCCGTATCGCTCTGTCTGCTAATGTAGCCAAAGTTGTTCGTTTGGGAATGAACTTGCTGGGTATTGAGGTTCCTTCCAGAATGTAAGACTTTCTCTGAACAAAATATACTTCTGCGGGGTTTCTTTTATATATAAAAGGAATCCCGTATGTTTTATTCCCCCCATCCCTTACTTCGGAAGAGAGAAACGGAAACTGCTACTGTCTCTTATTCCGAACTGCTGTTTGACCTGATCTATGTTTTCTCGGTCACACAGCTTTCACATTATTTACTCCATAATCTTACTTGGGCAGGATTATTGAAAGAAACCATCTTGTGGTTTGCTGTCTGGATGTTATGGCAACACACCATTTGGGTGACTAACTGGTTTAATCCGGATACCAGGCCGATTCGTATTCTTCTTTTTATCGCATATTATTGCTGTGGTTGCTTTAGCTTTACTGCTTTCCTGGCCTTATCACATTTCTTTATTGACAATGAATATCCTGGTGACATCCGTTTTTATATTTGTGATTGTGTTTGATATATTATTTCCTGATAAAGGTTTTAAGATCAAATGAAAAAGCCAGACTAAGTTTAACCCTAGTCTGACTTTTCATTATTGTTGATGACTGTTATTTTTTAGGGTATTTGTACCAGTCTTTGGCTTGTGCCCCATTAGATTTAACCCATGTTGCAAATTTCGGATATGATTCGTCTATCCTTACGCCTTCTTCAGGGATAGGGAATTCGCTAATTGGCATATTGAGAGCAAATGGCATTAAGTCTATCGAAACATAATATAATCCCTCGTCAGGTCTGGAAACATCTTTTCCAGTGCCTAATAGTGATGGATTGGCTTTATCTGTAGGGGGATATTTTACCAAATGCACTTCTCTACCTCTGGTTTTATCTGACTCTACGAAAATAAACGGATTATAAGGTGGTAATACGTTTTTTGAGCTTACATCATTCACTTGAATTGTTACAGTATACTTTTTGTCTGCTTCTTCTTTTCCGTCAAAAATCCTCATGTTATCAAATAATAAAATTGTAGGATGAGATTGGCCGGTCTCTGTTTTCCCAGGCATATATTGAGATTTGGAGGCATAAGAAGGCCCTTCAATAGAAACATCACTAATATCGCTGTTAGCGATGTTATGTAATTGATAGCCAAAGCCGTTTATCAAATAACCTCCTCGGTGAAACGGAGTGAATTCATCAACAATTTTGTATACCCGATTTGTCAGTATGGATTTATATACTTTACTCTTATATCGTATCATGACATCATTCATGTCATAATCTCCCTGTTCCGGCCATAAGTCCTCAAATGTCAATATTCCGGAGTAAGTGGTGTAGTTGTCTTCATCAGTTGGAACTTCAGGATCTTCGGGCAAAGGAGGAACTACTTCTTCATCAATCGCATTTTTTTCGGAAGTATGGATATAGAAAATGGCATCGCAATAATCTAAGTCTATATTATCTTCAAATCCTATTGCTACAATTTGATTGGATTCTGTATCTCGCAGTGATACGGTTCTTTGTCTCTTTATGCCATCACTTCCCGCTTTGTTCAAAATGGTAGTAGAGTATCGGGTTCCCATGCCTTGAACAAGGTCACCTTGAACGTATTCATCTAAAGGCTTGCTTCTGAATCCCATGCCTTGCAGACACCAACCAATAGTGATCCCAGCAGGAAATTTTTCTTCAAATTTACCTTCTTTTTCGTTCCAGTATTTCAATTTAACTTCATCGCCACAAACTAAAGCACCCACTCCGGCTGTTTTATAAACAGGAGAAGCATTTGGAAATGCCAGTACCTTTTGGATATTTTCCAGAGTGGGTGTTTCGCCAGTAGGATAAGTGTAATATCCCACAGTGTTGTACCAAGCGGCAGTACTATTGACAAATACAAGACTTACTTCGGTTTCTTTAGTGATAGGGATGTCTGATATCATTTTTCCGTTAAAGAATTCGGGATAGTTGTCACGAATGCTTTTCCCGTCCGTTTTTCTAAAAACGTTTTTTATATTATAAAGTACGCTGGCAGGCGGAATATTTTTTTCTGCAGATAAGTTATTGGGACGTCCGTTGTCGTTCCAGTCTACATTGGGTAGAAGCATCCAGTCATCCTGATATTTATGCTGATTGGTTGTCACTCCTCTGCTGACGGGTGTTGATGCTTTTGCGAGTAGAGATTGAATATACTCATTTTGGTTGAAAGAAATACGATGGTCTTCGCCAATTGTGAGTTTTACAGGCGATGCTGCACCTAAATAGTCGGATGATAACCATACTTCTGAAATATCTGCCCGTATAGTTATTCCATCTTCATTGAACGTTCCCTTTTTGCTGGTGGCGGCACGGTAGAAAGGTTCTATGTTTTTTTTCTTCCAGCTACCATCTTTATCATTTACTTCAATCGGGTCTTGATCATAAATTTCAAAAAGAACCACATAATCTTCCTTGAAGCCATAGTCAATGTCTATAGCCAGATTCTGGTTCATGTTGAAATCAAAAAAGCTTTCTTTGGGAAGTTTTTCCGGCTCTTGAAATAAATCACGCTGGTTGTCTACACAACCACATATTAATGGGGCGCAAAATAGACCCATTAATGTTTTTACAAATATTGTTTGTCTCATAAGTTTTTGAAAATAAGTAAAATAAATGGCAGATATATAAAAAGATTTATATATCTGCCATCATTCTTATTTTATTTTCTTACTTCTTTTTCGAAAACTTCTTTTTTGGTGCTGGATTCGCTCCTTTTTCGTCTTGAAGCTTGATTAAGTCGAGACAACTTTTCAGCGTTAAATCCTGTGGGACAATATCTTTGGGGATTTTATAATTGGAACCTTTATAGGTAATATAAGGTCCATAGCGTCCGTTCAGAATCTCGAGTTCCGGTTCTTCTTCAAACTTCTTGATGTGGCGTTCCACTTCTTTCTGGCGTTTGTCTAAAATGAGTTGTTCCGCCTCTTCTAAAGTAACTTCCATCGGGTCGAGTCCTTTAGGGAGCGATACATATACCTTATTATGCAGGATATACGGACCGAAACGGCCTACACCGACACTGACTGTCTTTCCTTCATATTCGCCCAATGTACGAGGTAATTTGAATAATTCCAGTGCTTCTTCCAATGTAATGGTTTCCATGGACTGGCCCTTCTTCATTTGTGCAAAGCGTGGCTTTTCTTCATCTTCTACAGTACCAATCTGTACAACAGGACCGAAGCGGCCAATCTTAACGGAAATGGGTTTTCCTGTCTCCGGGTCTTCTCCCAGGATGCGTTCGCCTACTTTATGTTCCGTCTTGATAGCCAACGTGCTTTCTACAGACGGGTGGAACTTATCATAGAAATTCTTCATGATAGAAGTCCACTTTACTTCTCCTTCTGCAATTTCGTCAAATTCCTTTTCTACGCTGGCGGTAAAGTTGAAATCCAGAATGTCCGGGAAATATTCGGTAAGGAAATCATTTACCACAGTGCCAATATCCGTTGGGAGTAGTTTAGCCTTTTCTGCACCGGTAATTTCAGTATGATTTTCGTCTTTAATCTGATGATCCTTTAATGTCATGACATTAAACTGACGTTCTTCTCCGTCTTTATTACCTTTCTCCACATACTCACGTTGCTGGATGGTAGAGATGGTAGGTGCATACGTAGATGGGCGTCCGATGCCCAGTTCTTCCAACTTGCGTACAAGACTTGCTTCCGTATAGCGTGGAGGGCGTTGGGTGAAACGTTCGGTTGCGATGATAGGGCCATGTTCCAACTTCTGGCCTTTCTTCAAAGGAGGAAGCAGGTGGCTTTCATCTTCCTGTTCGTTGTCGTCATCATAAGATTCACGGTACACACGCAGGAAACCGTCGAACTTAATCACCTCACCGATAGCTGTAAATACATCGCTGCTGCCACTTATCGTTATGGTAGCAGTCGTCTTTTCCAATTCCGCATCTGCCATTTGTGAAGCAATGGTGCGTTTCCAGATCAGGTCATACAGTTTCTTCTCCTGTGCTGTTCCTTCAACGGATTGGTTCTCTATATAAGTAGGGCGGATGGCTTCGTGAGCTTCTTGTGCACCCTTGGTCTTGGTCTCGAAATGGCGGGGATGTACGTAGCGGTCGCCCATCATTTTGATGATAGCGTCTTTACTGCCAGCCGTTGCAAATTCCGAAAGGTTGACAGAGTCCGTACGCATGTAAGTGATGAATCCCGATTCGTATAAACGCTGCGCGAGCATCATGGTCTGCGCTACGGTATATCCCAGTTTGCGTGCGGCTTCCTGTTGTAAAGTAGACGTTGTGAACGGAGCAGGAGGCGTTTTCTTGATCGGGCGGGTGGTAATATCATCGATTGCAAAGCTCGCTCCCTGACAAGCGTCGAGGAAAGCCTTTGCTTCTTTTTTTGTTTTGATACGGCGAGCCAGTTCAGCTTTCATTTCCACCAGCTTTCCATCCGCGTCCGGGACGAGGAATACGGCAGTGACGCGATAAGCAGCTTCCGTTTTGAAAGCATGTATTTCACGTTCACGTTCAACGATCAGGCGGACGGCAACAGACTGAACACGTCCGGCAGAGAGTGCCGGTTTCACTTTTCTCCAAAGTACGGGAGAGAGTTCGAAACCTACGATACGGTCCAGAATCCGTCGTGCTTGCTGTGCATTTACGAGGTTGAGGTCAATGTCGCGTGGTTGTTCAATAGCTTTTAAGATAGCGCTCTTCGTAATTTCATGAAATACGATTCGTTTTGTGTTTTCCGGTTTTAGTTTTAAGACCTCATACAGATGCCAGGCAATCGCCTCTCCCTCGCGGTCCTCATCGGATGCGAGCCATACGGTTTCTGCCTCTTTAGCTTCTGTCTTTAGTGTGCTAACCAGCGCCTTTTTGTCTGCCGGGATTTCGTAGCTGGGTTCAAAATCATTATTTACGTCGATACTGAAATCTTTCTTCTTCAGATCGCGTATGTGTCCGTAACTAGAAAGGACTTTGAAATCTTTCCCCAGAAACTTTTCAATCGTTTTTGCTTTTGCCGGAGACTCGACAATGACAAGGTTTTTCTGCATAATTCTTTCTTTTATAATGGCTTGTACCACAATATTCGGGGACAAAAGTAAAAAAAAAGATTCTCCCTACCTTATATTATAAGGAGAATTTAATAAAATCTTAAGATTTACATTTTATTGCAGGAAATAAAATATCAATTGGTATAGGTTAGTTTCTCTATATTCTACGTACATTTGTCTCATTAGTAAGTTGGTTTTCGTTTGACTTAAGTTGAACTATCGCTTGACTTAACTAAAACTATCGCTTGACTTAAGTCGAACGAAAATTCAATAGCATGATAAATAATTAATATATAGGGAAGTGGAGTTTAATCTTTCCTAATGAAATACTAATAAATAATGAGTGTAAATTATGATCTTTATGAGACTCCCGATCTCACAAAAAGTGGGGAAGAACAACCTTTGCATGCACGTGTCGTACTGAAGGGCAGTTATACAGCCGAAGAATTTGTAGAACAAGTGACTGCATTTCAGCATATGCCTCATGCGCAAGTGGTAGGTGTCATAGAAGCTATCTCGAAAGAACTAAGACATTTGCTTTTGAAGGGATTTTCCGTTGAATTGGGTGATATTGGTTATTTTACTCTTTCTTTGAATGTGAACAAAGAAGTGACTGATTCAAAAGACTTGCGTTCACCGTCAGTATCTCTTAAAGATATTAATTTGAGAATCAACCGTCAGTTTAAGAAGGATATTGAGACTGAATTGGTATTACAACGTTATCATTCGCCTTTTCGTGTGAAGAATCCATTAGCAGAAGAAAAGTGCTTGCAGCGATTAAATAAATTCTTGGAAAAGAATCCATGTATTAATCGGCAGGATTATGCCTTACTTGTTGGAAAGACAAAAACACAGGCATTGCAGGATATTAATGCATTTATTGAAAAAGGGATTTTAAAAAAGTATGGAGCGGGACGATCGGTAGTCTATATAAAGGTAGGATGAGTCATTTTATCGGATATATATACTTGATATTAAACATTTTCTGCTTACCTTTGTTTGCATGAAAAAAGAAAATGGGAAAGGAGACGAACCTATGGCTAGTAATTATATTCGTTTCGATTGGGCTATGAAACGCTTATTGCGTAATAAAGCCAATTTTGCAGTTCTTGAAGGCTTTCTGACTACTCTTCTCAATGAAAAGATTGTCATTCAGAAATTGTTGGAAAGTGAAGGAAATCAAGAAGATGAGTTTGATAAGTATAATCGTGTTGATATGCTTGCGGAGAACTCTAAAGGAGAGCTTATTCTGATTGAAGTTCAGAATAACAATGAGTATGCTTATTTCCAACGTATGTTGTTTGGTACTTCTAAATTGGTGACCGAGTACATTAATCGTGGAGAAGGTTATGATAAAGTACGTAAAGTGTATAGCGTTAATATTGTCTATTTTTCATTAGGCAATGGAAAGGATATAGTATATCATGGTAAAACGGAGTTCAGAGGGATTCATCAGAATGATGTGCTGGAGTTAACTCCATTTCAGAAACAGACGTTTAAGGTCGATGCTGTCAGCCAGCTTTATCCTGAATATTATATATTAAAGGTGAATGACTTTAATCAGGTTGCCAAGAGTCCGTTGGAAGAATGGATTTGTTATTTGAATACAGGTGATATACCAGATAGTGCTACTGCTCCCGGTTTGACGGAGGCTCGTGAACGATTGAAACTCGATAAAATGACGAAAACTGAACTTGAAGCATATTATCGTCATTTGGATAATATTGTAATATTGAAAGATAATATATTGACAGAACGTGCGGAAGGCCGCGCAGAGGGTCGCGCGGAAGGTCGTGTAGAAGGACGTGTAGAAGGACGTGTAGAAGGTCGTGCAGAAGGTCGTGCAGAAGAAAAAAGAGAAACAGCACGTAATATGAAGGCTTTGAATATTCCTATTAATACTATTTCAAAGATAACAGGTCTGTCGGCAGAAGAAATACAAGGTTTGTAAATCTATTACGGATTTGTAGTGAAGACAACAAAATAATTGAAGTTTAAGTTGGGATATTCAGTAAATGTTCCTCTTTGGGACTTTCCATAATATTGTGTAAATAGAAAACTACGGGATTCTTCTCGTAGTTTTTTTTAT
>ERZ791905.1292-NODE-1292-length-17257-cov-2.565167_pt1 | contig 17257 bp, 12 predicted proteins | sample MGYA00510147_ERZ791905 | MGnify/ENA primary metagenome ERZ791905 (study PRJEB30046, sample SAMN00792084) | human gut metagenome | study: EMG produced TPA metagenomics assembly of the A metagenome-wide association study of gut microbiota in type 2...
AAGGCAAAAGGCCAACCCCGGTTTCGGGGTTGGCCTTTTGCCATAAATGCTGGGAAATTTTGAGTTTGCGCTTATGGGATACTGTCGTGTATGATAATTACTGGGGGCAAGTATTTCCTATGAAATCTTTGCCCGCGATAATTATACGAAAATTCAGCTTGAATGAGGTGGCGGTATGGAGCGTGTAATCATCGTGGATGATGAGCTGCTGTTTCAGGGATATCTGGCGAAGCATATCGGAAAGTTTCCCAACGTGGAGATCGCAGCAAAATTTGAAAATGGGCTTCAGGCTCAGCGGTATCTGGAAAACAATAAAAATATTACAATCGCATTCGTTGACATTCTGATGCCTGTTATGGACGGGCTGGAACTTGCACAGTGGATCTCGAACAACTTGCCGACGACAAGAGTTGTGCTGATCAGTGCGCATCAGGATTTCAAGTATGCGCAGAAGGCGATTCGGGCGAACGTCTATCACTATCTGAGCAAGCCCCTGAAATTTGAAGAATTGGAATCAATCTTCACGGACATTGCGAAAGAACGGAAGAATCAAGAAAAAGCCCGTCTGTTTATACGCGATTTGAATCTGAAACGAAAGGATCTGGAGTTATACCACAGCGTACTTGATGCTGAAAAGGTCATGTATCAGGTTGAGTGGAATATCGGGATCGAGCGAGCTTCTTCTGACGATATCTCCGACGAAATGCTGATCGCGGGTGTACGAAATGTGATCCGGTACTGTGCGCCCACTGTTTCTGCGGTCGTATCAATGAAAGACAATCAGCTTCAGGCTGTTCTGCTTGCGGACGATAAGAAGCTTATTCCAGAGGAAGACCAATTCGTCGCAAGAGCATCGGAACTGATGGACACCAGCTTCTCGGTTACAGTATCATTTCGCGGACAGTCGGACCAACGCGCTGCAGAGATTCAACAGAAATCAAAATGCAATGCGGAACTGGATGAAGTGGTACAGAGAGCAATTTCCTATATAAAGGAGAATCTTGCAAAGGATTTAAGCCGGGAGGACGTTGCAGATATTGTCTATATGAGTCCTTCCCATTTCAGCCGCTTCTTTAAGAAGAAAATGGGCGTTTCGTTTCAAGACTATTTGAAACAAGTCCGAATCGCGCGCGTGATTGACCTGATTAAGCAGGACTGGAAAATTCAAGATGCTTTTCAGGCAGCCGGGTTTCAGAATAAAAACTATTTTAACGAAGTGTTCCGAAAGGAAGTCGGCTGCAGCCCATCTGAGTATAAAAAGAAACTCCGGCAGGCGGAGGCAACTCGATGAAAGAAAAACGTGGAGTTGCCTGGAAAGCGTTCATCGTTGCAGCGTGCGTTATTGCAATTGTTTCTGTCATTATTAGTGTTGTAATCAGCACGCGGTCCGTCAGAGTCGTAAAGGAAGAAATTTGCAATAAGAACTATATTAAACTTGAAGAGGTCGAAAAGAATTTTAGGCAAATCGTTGAACAGGCAGATCGGCTGGCAGTCGGCATTGGAGTGTCTGCTGATGTGAAACTATTCTTTGGAAGTAATCAGCCGCAAGCTCTTATTGATGGATTCTATACCCGTATTAAAAATATGCTTTCATCATATGCGTTCAGCATGAGAGATACGACATCGGCTGTTATGCTCTACTCTCCAGAGAATAACCAGTATATGAGCAATGACAGAACGATACCGTATGTTCCTGATGGCAGCAGAGTAGACTTGGCGAATAATGCTGAATGGATTCAGTTAATTACACCGCTTGAAGGAAAAGAGCGTTCTCGTGTTTCCTATGCTTTTCGCGCCACAAATAACAGCTATCCGTATGTTATGACACTGATTCATCAGATGACGAACGACGGGCATACGGGCGTTGTGGCAATTGATATAGACCTAAAGAAAATCTATTCTGAGATTCGTTCAGATACAAATGATAACATTTCTGTGTGGGTTCTCGATAAAGGTGGCCGCGTAATTGTCGAGGAAAATAAACGGAGCCTGTTTCAACCGGTGTCTGCTTATCCGATGATGGCTTCTTTTGAGAAGAATGAATCTGGCAAATCGATTCTTCTGAAAAGCAATGAGCAAACGATAGCCTTTGCACAGAAGTACCTTGAAGATTTGGAGTGCTACGTTGTCGTTGCAGCAAAGATAGACAACATCGATGATATCACTGCGACGGACAATCTGAATACGATCATCATCGGTGCATCCTGTGCAGCACTGGCAATTGCACTTGTTTACATCTACACCTATTACACATCCAAGCCCATGCACAGAATGCTGGAAATGATCCGAAATCCGTTGCTGACAAAAGAGTATAAAGACGACGAAGACCCCAGCGTCAAGGAGACGGCGGATTACATTGTTTCCTATATGCAGACAAACAATGAACTGGAGGTCGAGCTTGGCAAGCGGCTGACATCCTTGCGTGATACACAGCTGCAGGCACTGAAAGCGCAGATCAATCCGCATTTCCTGTTCAATACGCTCAATATCATTATGATGCTGCTGGACAGCGACGAGCCGGACCCGCGCGCAGCAAAAGTCACGATGAATCTGTCCGATGTTCTGCGCTTTGCGCTGACGGACGAACATCTTGTGCCCCTGCGCGAAGAGCTTTCCAATGCCAGAAAGTACGTTGAAATTCTGGAAGTACGCTACGGCGGGAAGTTCCATACAAACTATGCAATCGACGAGAGCCTGCTTGACGCGAAGGTTCCGCGTCTCATTTTGCAGCCGATCATCGAAAATGCGGTTTTCCACGGGATATCGGCAAAGGAGATCGACGTCTGTGAGCTGGCAATCAAATGCTGGAAAGACGAAAAGAACATCGACGGAATTCCGCAGGAATTTGTCTGTGTTGAAATTGCGGACAGCGGTGCCGGAATGACAGAAGAAACGGTTTCAGAGCTGATGGCTTCCCTGTACGATGAAAGAATCAGCATGAAGCATATCGGCATTCAAAATGTCGCGCGCAGACTCCGACTTCTTTATCCGAAAGACAGTTCTGTGCATATTCAGAGTGTTCTCGGTCAGGGAACGACCGTGACGCTGTCTTTCCCCTATACGAGCAAAAGCGAAACAGGAACGGAAACGAGGTGACCCGATGCAGGATTATATCAAGCCCGAAAGCAAGATCATGCAGATCTTTTATAAGGCGACCGAGTGTATGCTGCTGAGTATCCTTTGGGTGGTCACCTCGCTGCCGGTTATCACAATCGGAGCTTCCACGACGGCGCTTTACTATGCCGTTGTAAAAGTAATTCGTAATAACGAGGGGTACGTTTGGGGCGAATTCTGGAACGGATTCCGTACAAATTTCAAGCAGGCAACGATTATATGGCTTGTTGCCCTGCTTTTGCTTGCCGGTGCAGCCGCAGACATTGCCGTCGTTTATGTTCTATCGGCGGCAGGACGCGGCAGCAGATGGCTGTGCTTGCCGTTTGTGATCCTGCTGGCATTCGGATTGATGTGGGTACAATACATCTTCCCGTATATCGCCAGATTTGAGGATCGGACAAAAACCGTTCTGTTCAATACGTTCTGGATGGTACTGTTCCACTTTTGGCATTCCCTGTTTTTGCTGATTATCATGGCCGCGTTTATCAGCGTGGTTTACATTTTCCCGATTACGATCCCGCTGGCGATTTTCTTTTTCCCCGGCGTGTATACGATTATCTCCGCATCAATTCTGGAGGCAAGATTCAAAACGCATATGAAAGCCGAAGACACAGAGGATGCAGATCCGGAGGAGGATGCAACGTGACGCCAAAGGAAGCCAGCCGCAAAGCATGGGCAGAAATGAAGCAGAAGCCATTCAAAGAACGCCTTGCATACTTCTGGGATTATTACAAATGGCATACGCTGGCGGTGCTCGCATTGGTAATCGTTGCGATCAGCTATACAGTGTCCATCTTTCGTGAGCCGGATTATAAAGCAAACGGACTGCTCCTGAATGCCTATAGCTACAGCAATTACGAACAGATTCAAGCAAACATTCAATCGCTTGCCGATGGGTTTTCCAAGGCGGAAAATCTGGATGACAAAAACGTTGAAGTAAATCTGGATGGCTCTCGCGTGTACTATCTGAATGAAGAAAACGATGCTTACAACGCGGATACCATTCAGCTGATCCTCACCTATGCTGCTTCTGAGTCACTTGATTTTATAATCGGAGATGAGGATGCGATGCTTGAACTGGCCTATATGCAGATGTTTCAGGATTTGAGTTCTATCCTGAACGATGAGCAGCTTCAGGAGCTGGATGACAGTGTTCTGTATATTGACATGGCCGTTGTTGAGCAGCGTGAAGCTACCTTGGATCAGGATCTGGATATCTCCGATATTGTCTATCCTGACCCGACAAAGCCGGAAAGTATGGAACGACCCGCGCCCGTTTTTGTGAGACTGGCACAGTCAGATAAGTTGAATGGAATCTACACGCAGTCGTCGGAATCACTTGTGTTTGGATTTACGGGCCATAATCAGGGCGGTTATGCAGAAGCATTCCTGAATTATCTTTTGGAGAACGATTGAAGCCAATATAGAAAGAATTTACGAGGTGACATTATGTATGCAATGCTGAACGGAACCGACAACCACCTGCACTGGTCTGAGGTTTCCATGCCGGAAGTACGTGACGACGAAGTCCTGCTTGAAATCTACGCCGCAGGCATCAACCGCGCGGATCTGCTCCAGCGCGCCGGACAGTATCCGCCCCCTCCCGGTTGGCCGGATTATTTCGGACTGGAAGCTGCGGGCATCATCAAGGCGGTCGGCAGTGGGGTCGAAAAAGAGGGCAAATGGCACGTCGGAGACAAGGTCTGCGCGCTGCTTGGAAGCGGCGGATACGCCGAATATGTAGCCGTTCCGGAAGGGCTACTCATGCCGATCCCCAAGGGCCTATCCATGGTTCAGGCTGCGGCACTGCCGGAGGTCTATGGTGCCGCTTACCTCTTCCTTTGTCTGGAGGGTAAGATCAAAGCTGGTGATACGCTTCTCATGCAGGCAGGCGCAAGCGGTCTTGCCAGCGTGATTATCCCGATGGCGAAAGCCTTTGGTGCGCGAGTCATTACGACCGTCATGAACGACGAGCTGGAGCAGAAGATCCAGCATCTGCCCGCCGATATCATCGTAAATACTTCCCGCCAGTCGCTCAAGGATGTCATGAAAGCTGAACTGGAAGCGGGACACGGCGTAGATATCACGATTGACTGCCTCGGCGGAGACACCGTTGGCGAATGCCTGCCGTATATGAACTTCGACGGCCGCTGGATCATGATCGCAACGCTGGCAAGCGACTTTACAAAGGTCGATATGCGCAGTATGTACGCCAGAAGAACGCGGTTGATCGGTACGAACCTGCGCAGCCGTACTCCGGCGCAGAAAAAGCAGCTTCTGACCGAAATGACCGAGATCCTCTGGCCGAAGGTCGAGAGTGGAGAGGTGCGCCCGACGATCTACAAGGTGTTCCCAATGGCGCAGGCAGAGCAGGCGCACGAGGAAATGCAGTCCGGCCGGAGTGCAGGTAAAATGGTACTCGTCGTCCGAGAAGAAAATTAAAGCAGGCCGCCATTTTCTATGAAAATGTGCGTGTGATCAATATGCCCGCACGGGTTACAGAATAACACAGATTCGATTGATCACTGTGAAGTTGGAGGGCTTTGCAGAAAGCCCTCCCCTTTTTATACGAAAAATCAAGGAGAATTGGAAATGAATAGGATAAAAATTGCGCAAATTGGCGTTGGGCATGACCATTCTGACCTGATTACCAGCTTGATGCGGCAAAACAACATTTTCGATGTAAAGGGCTTTTGCGTCTGTGACGGAGAGGAAGCACACTACGAGCTTGTGCGCGACCAGTTCTTCTCCGGAGCAACAAGAGTCACGCTGGATGACATTCTGAATGATCCGGAGCTGGATGCTGTCGCCATAGAAACCACAGAAGCAAACCTGACAAAGTATGCGCGGCTTGCACTGGAAAGAGGGCTTCACGTTCATATGGACAAGCCCGGAAGCGCGGATCACGCAGCGTTTACGGAAATGGTGCGACTTGCTGAGAAGAAGAACCTTGTGTTCCATGTGGGCTATATGTACCGCTACAATCCTGCGGTCGAATATGCACGCGAGGTTGTGAAGAGCGGAAAGCTCGGCACGGTTTATAGCGTTGAAGCGCAGATGAACGGCTTGCATTCGGCAGAAAAGCGTCAATGGATGGACTCGTTCCCCGGCGGAATGCAGTTTTTCCTCGGCTGCCATTTGATCGATCTGATCGTGCAGCTTCAGGGCATTCCGAGCGAGATCATCCCCTGCAACAAAGAAACAGGTTTTGACGGCGTTACGGCAACCGATTTCGGCATGACGGTTTTCAAGTATCCAAACGGCATCTCGTTTGCAAAAGCCTGCGATGCGGAGCCGGGTGGTTTTGCACGCAGACAGCTTGTGGTTTGCGGAGAAAAGGGCACGCTGGAGATCCGACCGATGGAGAAATATATTGTGCCTGCGCCGGATGAGAAAAATATGTACACCGCTATCCGGGAGGTCTACTATGACAAAGCTGCGAAGCTGGGCTGGAATTACGACGGCGAGTACCGGCAGCTTGACCCATTTAACCGCTATGACCATATGACACGTTCTCTCGCTTCTTATATTCGCGGCGAAGCCAAGAACCCTTGGACATATGATTATGAAATTGCACTGCACGAGATAATTTCCCGCGCATGCGGAACATTGTAAAGCAAGGAGCAGAGAAAGGAAGATCAGGATGCAGTTTGAGAATAAGACAGTTCTGGTAACTGGGGGCGCTTCTGGCATCGGTTTTTTGACCGCCAAATGCTTTGCGCAGGAAGGTGCAAGCGTAGCAATTGTCGACTTCGATCAGAAAGGCTTGGATAAAGCACTTGGTGAACTGAGACAGGTCACAGACCGCGTGATCGGTTTCCCTGTCGATGTACGGGACTATGCGATGGTAGAAAAAGCGGCACAGAAAACCGTCAGCGAATTTGGTTCTATCGATATTCTGGTTGCTTGCGCAGGCGGCGCGGAAACACGCATCATTCAGGGCGGCGCATTCTATGAGCTGCCAATCGAGGTCGTTGATTGGGGCATCGACGTGAATCTGAAGGGCGCTTTGTATTTCGACCATGTTGCCATGAAGCAGATGGTCAAGCAGAAAAGTGGCGTGATCATCAACCTTGGTTCCATGACCGGTGTTGACGGCGCGTATGACGCATTGGCCTATTCTGCATCTAAGAGCGCGCTGATGAACGGTGTCGTTAAGAGCCTGGCGCTGGCAGGTGCTGAGTTTGGTATCCGGGCCTGCTGTGTCGCCCCTGGCCCCGTGCTGACAAGACCGTCGATTGCCGAAGCGAAGTCTCTGCTGGGCGGCCCGATCCAGACGCAGGAAATCGTCGATATGATCCTGTATCTGGCTTCTGATAAGGCAGCTTCCATGACCGGCTCGACCGTGCTTCTCGACCGCGGCACAACAATTATGCACAGTGCCCGCGCGAACAGAACGTAAGAAACTGAAAGAGGGAAAAAGCATGAAAAAGTCGTTTTTGCAGGATCACCCGCTCATGACGGCGATGCTGCACACAGATACGGTCGATAAGGCAATCCGGAATGTCGGCGCATGCGTCGCTGACGGCTGTGACGCAATCTGCTGGCAGGTGTGTCAGCTGCAGGAGCAATTTCACAATGCGGAAAGCTATCGTCGCGTCCTTGACGCAGCGGGCGACAAGCCGGTTTATGTGACGTACTATCGCCATCATTTTAATGAGAAAAAAAGCGACGATACGCTTGCAGATGGACTTCTGACGCTTGCGGAATCGGGCGCAACACTGTGCGATGTGATGGGCGATCTGTACGACATGATGCCGGGCGAGCTTACGATGGATGCAGCGGCTATCCAAAAGCAGAAGCAGCTCATAAATGCGCTGCACGCTTCTGGTGTCGAAGTCCTCATGTCTTCCCATATCAACGAATTTATGCCCGCAGATCGCGTGTTGGAAATTGCGATGGAGCATCAGTCGCGCGGCGCGGACATTTCAAAGATCGTTACCGGCGCGCAAAACATGGAAGAAGAAATTGAAAATCTGCGTATCACAGCGCTGCTGAAGGAAAAGCTGGACATTCCGTTTCTGTTCCTGTCTGCCGGAGAGTCCATCATCCATCGGCGGATCGGACCGATGCTGGGATGCTGTATGTGGCTCTGCAAGCAGGAATATGTAGAACCGGGCGTGCAGGTGCAGCCGCTTCTGAAAAAATTGAAAGTCATGGTCGATAACTTCTAAGGAGAAATGAAAATGAAAAAGGTGCTTGTAATTGGCGGGACAGGTGCAATCGGCAGATATACGGTGCAGGAGCTGGTGAATGAGGGCTATCAGGTCGATGTACTCTCCCTTGATAATCTGATTTCCACAAATCCACGGCTTCGCTATATGGTTGGCCCCGGCAAGAATATCCGATATATGCGGAAGCTGTTGGAAGCGGAAAAGTACGACGGCATCATCGACTATATGGTGTACGAGACAGCAGAATTCGCAAGCCGCTTTGAAATGTTTCTGGAAAATACCTCGCATTACATTTTCCTGTCCAGCTACAGAGTCTACGCGAATGACACCGTCCTGACCGAGAATTCGCCGCGTTTGCTGGATGTTTCGGAAGATGAGGATTATCTGGCAAAAGAGGACTATTCGCTTTACAAAGCGCGCTGCGAAAACATTTTGCGCGCATCCAAATATAAAAACTGGACGATTGCACGTCCGTCGATTACCTATTCTGTGAAGCGGTATCAATGTGTTCTGTGGGAAGGCAACATCCTGATCCCGAGAACGTTGCAGCACAAAAAAATTCTGCTTCCGGAAGAAGCACTGGATGTCGAGAGCGCTATGACCTGGGCTGGCGATTCCGGAAAAATGTTCGCAAAGCTGCTGTTTAACGAAAAAGCGTATTGCGAAGCGTTTACGATCTCCACCGCCGAGCACCATCCTTGGCGCTATGTCGCAGACTGCTACACAGAGCTTCTCGGTACGCAGTTTGAAATTACTGATCGTATCACCTATTTGAAAGTTCGCTCCGGCGGAACGATCCACTGGGGCTGTACCTATCAGCTGGACTACGACCGGCTTCTGAACCGGGTTGTCGACAACTCCAAGGTTCTTCGCGTAACGGGACTGAAGCAGGAAGATTTCATGCCGCTGAAAGATGGCTTAAAACGAGAATTGAACGCTGTGGACCTGCACGATGTCGAGTGGAGCACGCTTCCCGGCGTGAATGAAGCAATGGATAAGGTGCTGCGCGGCGAAAGCATTTGATTGCGGACTGGTGCGGCAGACGGAAAATGAGGAACGAATATGGCATTTCTGAAAGAGAAGATTCGGATTCTGTGTGAGAATCTATCCGAACAGATGAAGCAGCCGTGCGGAGAGCTTGGTACGCTGGAATATATCAAAAGCGGATATAAGCACGGGAACACGCCGCCGGAAAATGGCTGGTGTGTTATGGACGAAAAAGCAGAGTTGGAAGGCGTCGATGCGCACTATTGGGTGCGGGCGTCGTTTCACACGCCGTCCGTCAAGGAAAACGAATATTTGATACTGGAAGCCCTTACAGGGAAAGAAGGACAGTGGGATGCAACCAATCCGCAGGGACTTCTCTATCTGAACGGCGAGATGGTGCAAGGGTACGATACGAACCATACGGAAGCCTATCTGGAACCGGATACGAAGTACCAGATGCGCAATTATATGTATCTGGGGATGCAGGCCGACCCGATCCGTCTGCAGATGCGGATCTGCCGAATCGACAGGCGAATTGAACAGCTTTACTATGACATCCTTGTTCCCTATGAAGCCTGCCAACTCATGAGTGAAAATTCTGACGAATATATCGCCATGATGGGCGTTTTGGAGCAGACCGCCAATCAGATCGATATGCGGGAGATTTTCAGCGACGCATATTATCGGAGCATTGAAGCAGCAGAACGGTTGATCCAGACGAAACTTTACGAGAAGCTCTGCTCGAAGCAGGGAAAGCCGGTCGTAAATTTCATCGGGCATACGCACATCGATATGGAATGGCTCTGGACACGGGCACAGACGCGCGAAAAGATCCAGCGCAGCTTTTCAACAGCTGCGTCTCTGATGAAGCGGTATCCCGAATTCAAGTTTATGCTTTCCCAGCCGGAGCTGTATCAATACCTCAAGGAAGAAGCGCCGGAAAAATATGCGGAACTGAAAAAACTTGTGGCCGATGGCCGCTGGGAGCCGGAGGGCGCGATGTGGCTGGAGCCAGATTGCAATCTGAGCAGCGGCGAGAGCTTCGTCCGACAGCTCATTCACGGTATGCGCTTTTTCAAAGAGGAATTCGGAACGACCTGCAAGGTCCTGTTCCTGCCCGATGTTTTTGGATACAGTGCTGCGCTTCCGCAGATTTTGAAAAAGGCAGGAATCGACTATTTTGTAACCTCCAAAATCAGCTGGAATGAAACGAATAAACTGCCGGTCGATGAGTTCCTATGGCAAGGTATTGATGGAACCGAGATTTTTACGACATTCCTGACGGCGCAGGATTACGAGGGGCCTGAAGCCGCCAACTATACACTGTATGTCGGCAACATCAACAGCTCCATGCTGAAAGGCGCATGGAACCGCTTCCAGCAGAAAGAATACAGCGACCGGGTCATGGTCACATTTGGCTATGGCGATGGCGGCGGCGGTCCTACCAAGCAGATGCTGGAGCAGTTTCGTAGACTGGAAAAAGGTCTGCCCGGTTTGCCGGTCGCGGAAATGGGCTTTATGACGCCGCATCTGGAGCAGCGAAAGCAGCTCTTTGACGCAGGCTGCAAACGGACACAGCGCACGCCGAAATGGGTCGGTGAGCTGTATCTGGAATTCCATCGCGGAACCTATACCTCCATTGCCAAAAACAAACGAAACAACCGAAAATCCGAACTGATGCTGCAAAAGGCAGAAGCCCTGTCCTATACAGATTTCCTGCATAGCGGAAGCTACGACGCAGACGGCATCTATGGCACGTGGAAAAAAGTGCTGCACAATCAGTTCCACGACATTCTCCCCGGCTCCTCTATTTTTGAGGTGTACGAAGGGACAGATCGGGATTACGCAGAAGTTTGGACGTTCTGCGAAAACACGATTCAGGACAAGCTTCATATGCTTGCATCCAAAGTCGCAGCAGACAGCGGTGTACTGGTGTATAACTCTCTCGGCTTTGCAAGAAAGGCCATGGTGCGCTTGGATGGCAAAACAGTGGAATTGCCGGATGAAATTCCGGCGTTCGGCTGGAAAGTGATTTCCGATGTGCGGCCCTATTCGGGAAATGGCGTCGAGGTCTGCGGGAATACACTGAAAAACCGCTACTATGAAATGCGCTTGGGCAGCAGTGGCAGGATCGAATCTCTGTTCGACCGGCGCGCAGAGCGGGAGGTGTTCCGCGATGGCGCGTTCGGCAATGAGCTGCAGGTCTTTGAGGATTATCCCCGCCAATACGATGCGTGGGAGATGACCGATTATTACAAGCAGAAAATGTGGATACTGGACACACCGGCAGAGATCACCCCGGTCTTTGACGGTGCCCGCGCCGGTGTGCAGGTCGTCAAGCGATATATGCACTCGACCATCACGCAGAAAATCTGGCTCTATTCCGGCAGCCCGCGCATTGATTTTGAAACGGAGATCGACTGGCACGAGAAGCACCAGATCCTGAAAGCGGCGTTCCCGCTGGCAATTCACGCAAACAATGCGACGTTCGACATTCAATTCGGTCATGTTGTGCGGCCGACGCATGAGAATACAAGTTGGGATAAGGCACGGTTTGAGTCTTACGGTCATAAGTGGGTGGATGTATCGGAAAACGGCTATGGCGTCAGCCTGCTGAACGACTGCAAGTATGGCTACAACACCGAGGGCAGCACGCTGAAACTCACGATGCTGAAGTGTGCGACCTACCCGAATCCGCATGCAGACGAGGGAAAGCACATCTTCACCTATTCGCTGCTCCCACATATCGGCGATTTCAGAGAAGCAGGCGTGATTCAGGAGGCATATTCGCTGAATCAGCCGCTGGAAGCAGTCCATGTCAACAGTGGCGATGGCACGCTGCCCGGCACTTATTCGCTCGTTTCCAGCGACAGCCCGAACGTCATGATCGAGACCGTGAAGAAGGCTGAAGCGGACGGCAGCATGATCGTGCGTCTGTACGAAGCCTTTGACCGGCGCAGCAAGGCCGTGATCTCTGTTGCAGAGGGATTCAAAAAGGCATACCTGTGCAGCCTGCTCGAAGATGAGTTGGAAGAACTGCCGTTCGATGGGACGAAGCTGCCGCTTCCGGTCAGAAATTTTGAGATCATCACGCTGAAATTTACAAGAGAATGAGGTGCCTATATGGAGCTTGTACATTTTCGCTCTGACAATCCGGAGGTGAACGTGGCCTATTACACAGCCATGTCCGATCTGATTGCAAACATCAAGCCATATTACGGCGGAATTCTGCCAGAGGAAAAAGAAGTCATCATTGCCGGAATCGGCTACTATACGCCGTGGACACGGGATGCTTCCATCAATACGCTGAACGCAGGCGATTATCTGTTCCCGGAAATCTCGAAAAACACACTGGAGTCCGTTTTGAAGGAAGAGAACGGAAGGCTCTATATCGGCGGAGAATACTGGGACGCGATCATCTGGGCATGGGGCGCGTGGGAATATTACCGTTATACCAAAGATGCGGATTTTCTGAAAAAAGCGTATGAAGCAGCAGCCAATTCTCTTGCTTTTTTTGAAGCAACCGAATTTGACGCCGAGAAGAACCTGTTCCGCGGCGCGGCCTGCTACGGTGACGGCGTTGCCGCCTATCCCGATATTTACACAGTCCCCGGCAATTCCGGCATTATCGCGTTTGCGCGGGAGCGTAAAGACCTGTGTGCAAAGCAGGGCGTGGGGCTGCCCATGATGACGCTGTCTACCAACTGCCTGTACTACAAAGCGTATGTTGTCGCAGATCAGATGGCAGCGGAGCTTGGAAAGCCGCAGCAATTCGCAGAAAAAGCCCAGAGGATGAAGGCGGCAATCAACCGGCATTTCTGGATGGAGGAGCAGGGGCGCTATCGATACCTGCTCGATCCGTTTGGCGGCTGCGACAGTATGGAGGGCATGGGAAATGCCTTTGTCATTCTGTTTGGCATCGCCGATGAAACGCAGATCCAGAAAGTTCTGGAGAACCAGCATATTACCGTCTGCGGCATTCCCTGCGTATGGCCCAGCTTTTCCCGCTATGACAGCAAGGACGGCATGAGCTTTGGCCGTCACAGCGGCACGATCTGGCCGCATATCCAGTCGTTCTGGGCAGACGCAGCGCTGCATCACGGAAGAAGCGATCTGTTCGATCTGGAATTTAAAAATCTGACGGCATGGTCTGTGCGCGACGGCCATTTCGCCGAGATCTATCACCCAATCACCGGCGAGATATACGGCGGCGTGCAGGAGGACTGGCAGAGCAACCGTATTCGCCTGTGGAAGTCAGAGCATAAACAGACATGGAGCGCCACTGGCTATCTGCATATGATTTTTGCGGACATCCTTGGCTTGCAGATCAATGGCGACCAGATTTCGTTCTCCCCATATTTGCCGGAGGGAATCACCTCTCTGGAGGTTTCCGGCCTTCTGATTCGCGGGAAACGGTATCGCGTCCATGTAACCGGTGCAGGCAGAGACACAAAAGCGGAAGTTTCCATTCTGGAGTAATATACGCAAGGAGACAGTTATGAAAGAATGCTATCGTATTTCAACAGACCCGCTGGCCTGTGAGGAAAATCAGATTTGCGGAGAACAATATCGGATCACGCTGCTGACGGAATGCCTTGCCCGGTTGGAGTATGATGAAGCCGGACAGTTTGAGGATGGCGCGACGCAGATGGTTCTGAATCGGAATTTTCCACCTGTGCCGCACACGCTTTCACGAACAGCGGACGGGATCATTGTGCGGACTGCGCGCATGGAAATCCAATATAACGAAAAAGCGTTTTCGCCAAACGGATTGGAAATCACGCTCCACGGAGGAAAAGTAGCATGCCCAGGAGATTGGCACTTCGGTGATACATTGCAGGATCTGCACGGTACTGCAAGAACGCTGGATAATGTAGATGGTGGAAACGTAGCACTGGATCACGGCGTAATTTCCTTGCAGGGATTTTCTGTTTTGGATGACAGCAAGGGACTCGTTCTTCAGCCGGATGGATGGCTGCATCCGAGAAAGAACGGTATTCAGGATCTCTATTTCTTTGGCTATGGCCGCGACTATCTTCAGGCGCTGCAGGACTTTTATCGCCTTTGCGGAAGAACGCCGATGCTGCCTCGCTATGCGCTTGGAAACTGGTGGAGCCGCTTCTACAAATACACGCAACAGGAATATCTGAAGCTGATGGATCAGTTCGCAGAAAAAGAGATTCCACTGTCAGTGTCCGTGATCGACATGGACTGGCATCTGACGAAGATTGATCCCAAATACGGCGGCGGTTGGACTGGTTTCACATGGAATGACGCATTGTTCCCGGATCATCAGGCATTCTTGAAAGAATTGCATCAGCGCGGCTTGCATACGACGCTGAACCTCCATCCTGCGGACGGAATCCGCGCTTACGAGAAAGCGTATCCGCAGTTGGCAGCGCATATGAACGTGGATCAGGCGAAGGAAGAACCGGTGCGCTTTGACCCGACAGATCCGAATTTCTTACAGCACTATTATGAAGACGTCTTGAACCCCATGGAAGCCGAGGGCGTTGATTTCTGGTGGGTGGATTGGCAGCAAGGCATACACACAAAGGTTGCGAATCTGGACTCGCTATGGGTGCTGAACCACTATGGATATCTCGATAATGCCAAAAACGGCAAGCGTGCGCTTTCGCTATCCCGTTACGCTGGCCCCGGAAGCCACAGATATCCACTTGGTTTTTCCGGCGATTCGATTATTTCTTGGGATTCTCTGAGATTTCAGCCGTATTTCACATCGACAGCAACTAACATCGGTTATGGCTGGTGGAGTCATGATATCGGCGGTCATATGCTCGGCAGCAAGGATGATGAACTTACCGCCAGATGGGTGCAGTTCGGCGCATTCTCCCCAATTATGCGCCTGCACAGCGGATTCAGCACATTCAACAGCAAAGAACCGTGGCGTTTCAGACCGGAAGCAGAATATGCGATGACGCAGGCCCTTCGCCTACGGCATCAAATGCTGCCGTATCTGTATACCATGAATCACCGCTGCTATTCGGAAAATATTCCGCTTGTTTTACCGCTGTATTATCAGCATCCGAATGATGTATGGGCGTATGAGCACAAAAACGAGTACTATTTCGGAAGTGAACTGCTCGTGCTCCCGGTTACCTCGCCGTGCATCAAGGACTTGCATGTGGCAGCAGAAACAGTCTATTTACCCGATGGACTCTGGTATGATTTCTTTTCCCATCGTGCTTATCGCGGCGGTAGAGAACTGAAAGTGTACCGCCCGCTCGAAACGATCCCTGTTTTTGCGAAAGCCGGTGCAATTATCCCGCTGACGGACGAACTCGACGTGACTGTGAATCCGGCACAACTGCATATTTACGCTTACCTTGGTGACAGCGGCTCCTTTACGCTCTATGAAGATGATGGCGAAACACAAGATTATCAGAACAACATCTGCGCCACGACTCGCATGGAGCTTGACCAGTGCGCATTTCATATCCACGCCGCAGAGGGCAAAAAGTCACTTCTTCCTACTGTGCGCACTTATGTCCTGGAGTTGATCGGCTGTGCGGCGGAAGCGTCAGAGATTCAGGCCCTTGTAAACGGAGTCCGATGGCAGGCCACGGTCAGCAAAACTGCGCAGGGGCCGACTGTAAAACTCCACATTGATGTGGTGCCAACAAATGCCGAACTTACGGTTGTATTCGGCGAAAAGAATGCGCAGCCGCATAACGAGACGCTGGCAGACATATTCGATTTCTTGAATCAGGCTGAGATCTCCTTCGCGCTAAAAACACGGATTTATCGCGCGGTAGAGTCCCGTACAAATCTGGCAATGCTTTTGTCTGAGCTGTGCGCAATGGAGCTTGATGTTGATCTTTATAACGCGCTGGTTGAACTGATTTGCGCACTCGATTGAATGCGTACTATGGTCGACCGGCACTTATAAAAAACACTGCAAAATCAAGAATCAAGGGAGCGTGGGAGTCAATCATATTTAGAGAGTCAGAGACACAAAAATGATACATGAGAGGAGAAACCGTGTGAAGAACAACAGATACTTACGCGCAGTGGTCTGCGTATTGGTCCTGTGCCTGTTCCTGGGGCTTGCTCCGTGGTACACAGGCATAGTCAGGGCAGCGGAAATTCCCACAACAACGACATTTGATTTTGAGAGTGCCTTGGATAGTGAAACGGGCTTGCCTGCGAACTGGACATGGGTTGCAGCAGGAAAACAATTTGCATCAGAACTCATTGTTGATCCTGCAAACGAGACGAACCATGTGTTTAAGGTCGGCGGTGAAGCAAAGAACGTTGGTGTAATTCGTGCCAATTATCAGTATTCAAGCGACGCTTGCGACCGTACTGTCTTTGAATATAAGGTATATCTTCCGGCGGAAAATGACAATTATCAGGTAACCGGCGCATATTTACCTACGCTTTCCAAAGACAATCTTACAATTTGGATCGCCCCATCCGGAAACCTTTGTGTGATGGATAAAAACAGCAAACAAAACGGTGATGCAATCGCAAAGCGCAAAGAAAAAACGGCTGGATGGAGTACAGATACATGGCAGACCGTGAGAATCGAAGCAGAGGCAACCGGTACATACAAGCTCTATTTGAATGGTGAATTGATCCGGAAAGATGGAGAAACCAAAGATCCAAATGACGGCGATTGGATGCAGAAAGTCTACGTCGGACAAAATACGCAGAATGCTGGATATTATTTGCTGGATGATATCAAAATCACTGGCGTAAAGGAAAACTCTGTATCGAGCGAATACTGCCGGTTTGATTTCGAAGGTGAAAATGTTACCAGCGGAGAGGATAATCTGCCGACCGGATGGTATTGGCAAAAGCCCGCGAACAAATTTACATCGGAAATCGTTGTAGATCCGACAAACGCCGAAAATCACCTCTATAAAATGACGCTGAATGATGGAGATGCTGCCGAAAACAAACCGGCATATGCAGTCTATGATTTTGCACAAGCTGCGGCGGGCAGCGCGGTGTTGGAG
>ERZ791905.1330-NODE-1330-length-16851-cov-5.374553_pt1 | contig 16851 bp, 11 predicted proteins | sample MGYA00510147_ERZ791905 | MGnify/ENA primary metagenome ERZ791905 (study PRJEB30046, sample SAMN00792084) | human gut metagenome | study: EMG produced TPA metagenomics assembly of the A metagenome-wide association study of gut microbiota in type 2...
TGTCTGCCGCGGTGGCAGCGGGCCGGGTTGCGACCGTGGCGGGCTGGGTGGTCTCCTCCGGGGCAGCCTTGGTGCAGCCAAACAGCCCGGCGGCAGTGACGCAGCACAGACCCAGCGCCAGCGCTGCTTTGATCCCTTTATTCATACTCAATCACCTGATTTCAAAATGTTACAGCAGGGAAGCGGCGCCCCGATCCAGCATCAGCGTTACATCCGTATGGAACTGCAACACAGAGGCGGGGCATTCCGGGGTCACATTGCCGGAGATTACCTGCTTGATGGCTTTTGCCTTGTGCTCGCCCAGGGCGATGATCAGAATGCGCTTGGCCTGCATAATGGAGCCAATGCCCATGGTCAGTGCTTGGGTGGGCACCTCCTCAATGGTGTTAAAGAAGCGGCTGTTGTCCTGAATGGTGCTCTCCTTAAGGGACACCACATGGGTCCACCGCTGGAAGGAGTCGCTGGGCTCGTTAAAGGCAATGTGGCCGTTGGAGCCGATACCCAGCAGCTGAATATCAATGCCGCCGGCAGCGCGAATGCTCTCCTCGTACCGCTTGCACTCGGCCTCTAAGTCCGCTGCGTTGCCGTCCAAAAAGTGAATGCGCTCCTCCGGGATATTGATATGGTCAAACAGATTTTCGTGCATAAAGGAGTGGTAGGAATTTTTGTCTTCCACATCCAGCTTGCAGTATTCGTCCAGGTTAAAAGTGGTCACTTTGGAGAAGTCCACAGCACCCTGCTCGTACAGGCGGATCATGTGGTTGTAGGGCTTCAGCGGGGTGGAGCCGGTGGCCAGACCCAGTACGGAGTTGGGCTTTGCCAGCACCTGGCCGCACATATAGTTACCGGCTGCAATGCCGATCTGTTCTTCCGTGTCGTAAATCAATACATTCATGTTGTTTCCTCGCTCTTAATTTTAAGAATATGTCCTATATTATATACGATTTGGCGGCAATGTCAATTCTTGTCGCGCCTTTTTGGTACGATAGCGCAGCCAAAGCCACAGCAGCACCCCGGCACACAGCAGTCCAAGGGCCGCACCGGCGGTGTCAATCGCCCAGTCCGTCGCCTGGCAGGAACGCCCGGGCACAAAGCGCTGGTGCACCTCGTCGGTGATTGCATACAGACTGGCAAGGGGCAGGCTGACGGCCGTGTACCGGCGTCCCCAGGTGGCTGCGCAGGCAAAGCTCAGCAGCAGGCACAGCCCGGTGTATTCCAAAAAGTGTGCGGATTTGCGCACCAAAAAGTCTGTGAGCCGACCATCGCCCAGCAGGCGGGTGAGCCAGGCCAGTACGGCGCCGCTCTCGCGGCTGGATTGGTCCGCTGTGCGGGAGGACAGATAGAAGATTACACCCATACACACCACGCTGAGCACCCAAAAGACCATAGCGTACCGCTTATTATGCTCTGACCGCTTCAACAAAGGAGACCCTCCCGCTGCCCGGGTGAAACTGAACGCCGCTGACGCCTCCGGCCATCACATAGTAGGCAGACTCATAGAATACCGGTAGAACGGCGCCGGTTTGGATCAGCGCCTGCTCGCAGGCTCGGCAGGCGGCGGTGGCCGTGCCGGCCGTGGCGTTCTTGGCCACTGTCAGCGCCCGTTGGATTTTATCGCTTTGCAGCTTCATATAGTTGGTGGAGAGCAGGTCGGACAGGAAGGTCACCGGGCTTTGGCTGGCGGCCTCCATAGGGTACAGGGCAATGTCGTAGGTGCCTGCGGCCATCTGGCTCTCCATCTCCGCTTTGGTCATGGTTTCAATCTTTAGGGAAAAGGCAATACCGGTGCCGTTGCCGTAGGTGGTCACGGTGCCCAAGCTGCTTTGCACCCCCTGTACCAGCGCCTTGGCGTAAGCGTCCATCTCCGGGGTGGTAATGACTGTCAGCGCTACGGTGGTCAGCCCGGTCTCCTCCAACCCGGCTTTCCACAGGGTTTGGGCGCGGGCAGCATCCCTGGCAGGCACCAGGCTGTTTTTAGCGGTGGTTACATTCCCGCCGTCTACCGTGGTACTGGGCGGGGTAATGCCGGTGGACGCCTGCAGATACTTGCTGTTTTTTGTATCTGCCGGGGACAGGCTCAGGCAGATGGCTCGGCGCATTTTTTCATTGGATAGGCTGCCTTGGTTGGTGTTAAGCAAAAACGCCCAGGTGGTGTTGGCATAGGGGATAGCGGTCAGATCGTCCTTCTTTTTCAGGGCGCCGTACTCACTGCCGGTGAGAAAGGCGGCGTCGTAGTAGCCGCTTTCCAACTTCTCCGGTACCTTGCTGTTTTCGTCCTTGATATTCAGGGTGATATTATCCACCTTCGTGGGGTTGGCGCCCTTGTATTCCTGATTTTTGTTCAAGGTATAAGAGGTGTCCAGTTGATTCTTTACATAAAATTGGCCGTTAAAGAGAGAATACTCCGTGCCCAGGCCGTAGCGGCCCTTGGTGGCGGTAAAGAATTCTTTATTGCAGGGCATGGCTGCTGCGCCGGACAGGGTAGAAAAGAACCCGGCGTCCGGGGTGCGTAAGGTGATCACCAAGGTGTAATCGTCCGTGGCCTTTACTTGCAGCGCAGAGGCGCTCTTCTGTTTGGTATACACCTGCTGTGCGCCGGCAATGCCGGACAGGGCAGGGTATAGGGGACAGGCGGTCTGGGGTGATACGGCGCGCTGAAGCGCAAAAACAAAATCATGGGCGGTAATGTCCGGATCCCAGTTCTTGCCCATACGCTCGGTTACCGCGTCCGTCAGGTGCCACTTCAGTCCCTGGCGCAGATGGAAGGTGTAGGTCTTTTGGTCTGTGCTCACCGTCCAGTCCGCAGCCACAGCCGGTTTGACCGTGCCGTCGTCCTCCACACGCACCAGCCCCTCATAGCAGTTCTCCGCGATCAGGTATTCATCCTGGGTGGCAGCCACCTGAGGGTCAAAGCTGGTGATATTGCCGGTGATGGGGTAGATAATATCCAGCTGCTTGTTCCGTCCGCCGCAACCGGCAAACAGGGTGCACACCAAAGCGGCGCACAGCAGCAGAGAGAAGATACGCTTACAGTTTTGTTTCATGGTTCGCTCCAGTTGATTTTCTTGCCGTCTATTATACCATAAGGGGAGAGAAGAAATCAATTTTTAGCGCTCCGATTTGTAGAATTTTTTGAAAAATTCTTGTGCAAAGTGACGAAAAACAAGAAGCACGCGGTGGCGTGTATCAAAAAGTTTTTCATTTTGTGGAATTTATATAAAAATAATTGTTGACTTTCCGGACTTGTTCGTCTATATTATATGCACGATTAAAATGGAAATTTATGCGCACGAGTATATGCGCGCCCCTGCCGGGCCGTGCGAAAAACTTTGGCCCGCGGCAGCGGATCGGCGCTGGATTTCGACTTTTTTCTGAGAAAAAAAGATTGGAGTGACCCCTTTTATGTTGAACGTGAAAGACGTGCAGCTCGGCACCACAACACGAAAGAGTTTTGCAAAGATCAATGAAGTGATGCAAATGCCCAACCTCATTGAAGTGCAGAAGAAATCGTATCAGTGGTTCCTGGATGAAGGTTTGGAAGAGGTGTTCCGCGACATTGGTTCCATCACGGATTATACAGGCAATCTGGTGCTGGACTTTATCGACTACACCATGGACGAGGATCCCAAGTACACCATTGCCCAGTGTAAGGCAAGGGATGTGACTTACGCCAAACCGCTGAAGGTCCGTGCCCGCTTGCAGAACAAAGAGACCGGTGAGGTGAAGGAGAACATCATCTTCATGGGCGACTTCCCGCTGATGACGGACGCCGGCACTTTTGTAATCAACGGTGCAGAACGCTGCATTGTGTCTCAGTTGGTGCGTTCCCCCGGCGTGTATTACCACATGGACCATGACAAGACCGGTAAGGAATTGTATACCAACACCGTGATCCCCAACCGGGGCGCATGGTTGGAGTATGAGACCGACGCCAACGACCTGTTCTATGTGCGCATTGATAAAAACCGCAAGATTTTTATCACCACTTTCCTGCGTGCGTTGGGTCTGGGTCTCGATCATGAGATCATTGACTATTTCGGTGAGGATGAGCGCTTGGTGGCCACCATTGAGAAGGACACCACCAAGAACCAGGAGGAGGCACTCCTGGAGGTGTACAAGCGCCTGCGTCCCGGCGAGCCGCCCACTTTGGAGACGGCACAGGCTCACTTGGACGGCCTGTTCTTTGACCCGCACCGGTACGATCTGTCCCGAGTGGGTCGCTACAAGTATAATAAAAAGCTGGGTATGGCTGACCGCCTGAACGGCCAGATCCTGGCAGAACCGGTGATCTCTCCCCAAGGTGAGTTCCTGGCAGACGCCGGTGAGAAGATCGACAAGATCAAGGCCATGGAGATCGAGGATGCAGGTGTTATGTTTGCATTTGTCGATGTGGACGGCAACAAGGTAAAAGTTGTGTCCAACGGCATGGTCGATATCAAGAAATATGTGGACTTTGACTGCACCCCTCTGGGTATCCGCGAAAAGGTCAGCTATGCTGTGCTGGCAGAGATCCTGGAGAAGTGTGGCGATGATGAAGAGGCACTGAAAGAGGAGATCCGCATTAAGCAGGACGACCTGGTGCCCAAGCACATTACCACAGACGATATTTTTGCTACCGTGTCTTATCTCTGCAACCTGGCTTGCGGTGTAGGCACCACAGACGACATTGACCACCTGGGCAATCGTCGTATCCGCGCGGTAGGCGAGTTGCTGCAAAACCAGTTCCGTATCGGCTTTACCCGTATGGAGCGCGTGATTCGTGAGCGTATGACCTTGCAGGCACAGGACGACGAGGACGCCATTACCCCCCAGGCACTGATTAACATTCGCCCGGTGGTGGCTGCCATTCGTGAGTTCTTCGGCTCCTCTCCGTTGTCCCAGTTTATGGACCAGAACAACCCCTTGGCGGAGTTGACCCATAAGCGCCGTCTGTCCGCACTGGGCCCCGGCGGTCTGTCCCGTGACCGCGCCGGGTTTGAGGTGCGAGATGTACACTATACCCATTACGGCAGAATGTGCCCCATTGAGACTCCCGAAGGACCCAACATCGGCCTGATCTCTTATCTGGCTTGCTATAGCCGGCTGAATGAGTACGGCTTCATTGAGGCACCGTACCGTAAAGTGGACAAAGAGACCGGTGTGGTCACCGATGAGGTGGTCTACATGACCGCCGATGTGGAGGACGAGTTCGTTGTGGCCCAGGCCAATGAGCCCTTGGACGAGGAAGGTCACTTCACCAACCGCCGCGTTACCTGCCGCCATCGGGACGAGTTCCTGACTCTGTCCCCGGAGCGGGTGGATTACATGGATGTATCCCCCAAGATGGTTGTATCCGTAGCTACGGCTATGATTCCGTTTTTGGAGAACGACGACGCCAACCGCGCACTGATGGGCGCCAACATGCAGCGCCAGGCTGTGCCGCTGCTGAAGACCGAGGCCCCGGTGGTGGGTACCGGTATGGAGTATAAGGCAGCTTACGATTCCGGCGTAGTGGTCATTGCCAAGCGTGGCGGCACCGTGTGCGCCGTAGACGCTCGTACCATTGATATTAAGACCGCTTCCGGTGAGATCGACCATTACGAGTTGGTAAAGTTTAGCGGCTCCAACCAGGGCACCTGTATCAACCAGCGGCCCATCGTCTCCCTGCACCAGCAGGTAGAGGACGGCCAGGTGATCGCCGACGGTCCCGCCACCTGCAATGGTGAGGTTTCTCTGGGTAAGAACGCCCTGATCGGCTTTATGACCTGGGAAGGCTACAACTACGAGGACGCCGTATTGATCAACGAGAAGATCGTGCGGGACGATGTTTATACTTCCATTCACATTGAGGAGCACGAGGTGGAGTCCAGAGACACCAAGCTGGGTCCGGAGGAGATCACCCGCGATATTCCCAATGTGGGCGAGGACGCGCTGAAGGATCTGGACGCGGACGGTATTATCCGCATCGGCGCCGAGGTACACAGCGGCGATATTTTGGTGGGTAAAGTGACCCCCAAGGGCGAGACGGAGCTGACCGCAGAGGAGCGGCTGCTGCGTGCCATCTTCGGTGAGAAGGCCCGCGAGGTGCGTGACACCTCCATGCGTGTGCCCCACGGCGAGTATGGTATTGTGGTGGATGTTAAGGTGTTCACCCGTGCCAACAGCGATGAAATGAGCCCCGGCGTGAACAAAGTGGTTCGCGTTTATATCGCCCAGAAGCGTAAGATCCAGGCCGGTGATAAGATGGCCGGTCGTCACGGTAACAAGGGCGTTGTGTCCCGGGTACTGCCCCAGGAGGATATGCCGTTCCTGCCGGACGGTCGCCCGTTGGATATTGTATTGAACCCCTTGGGCGTACCTTCTCGTATGAACATCGGGCAGGTGCTGGAGGTGCATCTGGGCTATGCCGCTATGGCACTGGGCTGGAAGATGATGACCCCCGTATTTGACGGTGCTCATGAGGACGACATTCGTGAGTGCCTGAAATTGGCCGGTCTGCGTGAGGACGGTAAGACTACCCTGACCGACGGCCGTACAGGCGAAAAGTTTGATAACCCGGTGACCGTGGGCTACATGTATTACCTGAAGCTCCATCACCTGGTAGATGATAAGATTCATGCCCGTTCCACCGGTCCTTACAGCCTGGTCACCCAGCAGCCTTTGGGTGGTAAAGCCCAGTTCGGCGGCCAGCGTTTCGGTGAGATGGAAGTTTGGGCACTGGAGGCATACGGCGCTGCTTACACCCTGCAAGAGATCATGACGGTGAAGTCCGATGATGTTGTGGGTCGTGTGAAGGCTTATGAGGCCATTGTTAAGGGCGAGAATATCCCCAAGGCAGGCACGCCGGAATCCTTCAAGGTTCTGTTTAAGGAGCTGCAGGCACTGGGTCTGGATACTCGTGTGTATGACGCCAACGGCGAGGAAGTAGAGCTCAAGCAGGATCTGGACGATGGCACCGGTATTCAGCCTATTGATGACAAGGCGTTCACCACCGTCAATGACTTTGACGAGGGCAGCGAGGGCTTTGGCATTGAGAATGCGGAAGAAGCCGGCGAGGAAGCAGGCGCAGACGCAGCGGATTCGTTTGCAGATTTGTTTGCAAACGCCCTGGACGACGATTCGGACGACGGGGCCGACGCGTAAACGCCATTCCGACACTACATTATATATAAAGGAGTGCTTCCATGATGGAGAATAAAGAAAACGAATTCAGCTCGATCAAAATCGGTCTGGCGTCTCCCGAGCAGATTCGGGAGTGGTCCTACGGCGAGGTCACCAAGCCGGAGACCATCAATTACAGAACGCTGAAGCCGGAGCGGGACGGTTTGTTCTGCGAGCGCATTTTCGGCCCCATGAAGGACTGGGAGTGCCACTGCGGCAAATATAAGAGAGTACGCTATAAGGGCAAGGTCTGCGAGCGCTGCGGCGTAGAGATCACCCGGGCCAAGGTACGCCGTGAGCGTATGGGCCACATTGAACTTGCGGCTCCCGTGTCTCACATTTGGTATTTTAAGGGTATTCCCAGCCGCCTTGGGCTGGTACTGGATCTGAGCCCCCGTTATTTGGAGAAGGTGCTGTACTTTGCACTGTATATCGTAACGGATCCCGGCGACACCCCGCTGGAGAAAATGCAGATCCTTAACGAAAAAGAATATGCAGAAATGCGCGAGCGCTATGAGGACGACTTTGAGGCCGGCATGGGCGCCGAGGCTATCAAAAAGCTGCTGCAAGACATTGATGTGAAAGCCCTGCGGGATGAGCTGACCGAGGAGCTGGAGACTGCTACCGGTCAAAAGCGTGTGCGTCTGCTCAAGCGCCTGGATGTGGTCAATGCATTCTATCAGAGCGGCAATAAGCTGGAGTGGATGATCCTGGATGCCATCCCGGTAATTCCTCCGGATATTCGCCCCATGGTTCAGCTGGACGGCGGCCGTTTTGCCACCTCTGATCTGAACGACCTGTATCGCCGCGTTATTAACCGAAATAACCGTTTGAAGAAGCTGCTGGAGCTGGGCGCACCGGATATTATCGTGCGCAACGAAAAGCGTATGCTGCAGGAGTCTGTGGACGCTTTGATCGACAACGGCCGCCGCGGCCGTCCGGTCACCGGCCCCAACAATCGCCCGCTGAAGTCCCTGTCTGACATGCTGAAAGGTAAGCAGGGTCGCTTCCGTCAGAACCTGCTGGGTAAGCGTGTCGACTACTCCGGCCGTTCCGTAATCGTGGTTGGTCCGGAATTGAAGATGCACCAGTGCGGTTTGCCGAAGGAAATGGCTATCGAGCTGTTTAAGCCCTTTGTGATGAAGCGGCTGGTAGAGACCGGCGTGGCCTCTAACATTAAATCTGCCCGTAAGATGGTGGAGCGTGCCAACAACCCGGCCGTTTGGGACTCTCTGGAAGTGGTCATTAAGGATCACCCGGTGATGCTGAACCGTGCACCTACCCTGCACCGTTTGGGTATTCAGGCCTTTGAGCCGGTGCTGGTAGAGGGTCGCGCAATTAAGCTGCACCCGCTGGCTTGTACCGCATTTAACGCAGACTTCGACGGCGACCAGATGGCTGTGCACGTGCCCCTTTCCGCAGAGGCGCAGGCAGAGGCCAGAATGTTGATGCTGGCTGCCAACAACCTGCTGAAGCCCTCTGACGGTAAGCCGGTGACCGTGCCTACCCAGGATATGGTGATTGGTTCCTATTACCTGACCATGATTAAGGACGGCGAGCCGGGCTGCCCCACGGTGGAGAAAGACGCCCAGGGCAACGAATATACCCGCTATAATATTTACAGAGATAAGGACGAGGCCATGATGGCCTACCAGGAAGGCTCTTTGGGCCTGCACTCCGAGTGCCTGATCCGCTTCTCCAAGGAAGTGGACGGGGAAGTGCACGAGCACCTGGTTAAGACGACCATCGGTCGTGTAATCTTTAACGCCCCGGTGCCTCAGGACCTGGGTTTTGTGGATCGTTCCGATCCGGAGAATGAGTTTGTACCGGAGATCAGCTTTGTTGTAAAGAAGAAGCAGCTGGGCCAAATCGCCGAGAAGTGCATTCGCGTGCACGGCGTGGCCGTGGCTTCCAAGGTGCTGGATGCTTTGAAGGCACAGGGCTATAAGTATTCCACCATTTCCGGCACCACCGTAGCCGTTGTGGACGCCCTGATCCCGGAGAAGAAGAAGGAGTACCTGGACGAGGCCGAGAAGCGGGTGGACGAGATTACCACCAACTACAACTATGGTCTGATCACCAACGAGGAGCGTTCTTCTGCCGTTATCAAGGCTTGGGAGGACTGCACCAACAAGGTATCCCACGAGCTGACCAGTAACTTTGACGGCGCCCATAACCCCATTCACATGATGGTAGACTCCGGTGCCCGTGGTAGTACCTCTCAGCTGCGTCAGCTGGCCGGTATGCGTGGTTTGATCGCCAATACCGCCGGTAAGACCATTGAGGTTCCCATTCGTGCCAACTACCGTGAGGGCCTGAATATTCTGGAATACTTCATTTCCTCCCGTGGTGCCCGTAAAGGTCTGGCCGATACCGCACTGCGTACCGCAGACTCCGGTTACCTGACCCGCCGTCTGGTAGATGTATCCCAGGATGTAATCATTCGCGACCAGGATTGCGGCTGCCACGATGGTATTATCGTAAGCAAGATCATGGATGGCAACCGTGTACTGGAGCCGTTGGAGGAGCGCCTCACCGGTCGTTTCGTTGTAGACCCGGTGATCGATCCTAACTCCGGCGAAGTGCTGATGGAGCCAGATCGTATGATGACAGAGGAAGACGCCAAGCGTATTGTGGACGCCGGTATCGAGTCCGTAAAGATCCGTTCTCTGATCACCTGTAAGTCCCACCACGGCGTGTGCTGCAAGTGCTACGGCGCCAACCTGGCCTTTAACGAGCCGGTTCAGGTAGGTGAGGCCGTGGGTATCATCGCCGCCCAGTCCATCGGTGAGCCGGGTACACAGCTGACCATGCGTACCTTCCATACCGGCGGTGTTGCCGGTGGTGCCGATATTACACAGGGTCTGCCCCGTGTAGAGGAACTGTTCGAGGCCAGAAAACCCAAGCAGCTGGCCATTCTGTCTGAGATCGACGGTGTGGTTCATTTTGAGGAGATCAAGAAGAGCCGTCACGCCATTGTGACCGGCGAGGACGGGGAAGAGAAGAAGTATCTGATCCCCTACGGTGCCCGTCTGTGCGAGCACATTGTTGAGGGTGCCCATGTGAAGAAGGGCGAGGAATTGACCCTCGGCGCCGTGAACCCCCACGATGTTTTGGCTATCTTGGGCGAAGAGGCTGTTTATAACTACCTAATTAAGGAAGTGCAGTTCGCTTACCGTACCCAGGGCGTTGATATTAACGACAAGCACATTGAGGTTATCGTTCGTCAGATGCTTAAGAAGTGCACCGTGGACGATGCCGGTGATACCGATCTGGTGTCCGGCACCATGGTGGATGTGGCTCAGGTAGACGAGGCCAATGAGGCCATCGACAAGCGGATCGCTTTGGGCGAGACCACTTTGAAGCACGCCACTTATATCCCGATCCTGATGGGTATTACCAAGGCGTCCTTGGCCACCGACTCCTTCCTGTCCGCCGCCTCCTTCCAGGAGACCACCCGCGTACTCACCGATGCTGCCATCAAGGGCAAGGTGGATCCGCTGATCGGTCTGAAGGAAAATGTAATCATCGGTAAGCTGGTGCCCGCCGGTACCGGTATGCAGGTGTTTGACAAGGTGGATGTGGTGCCCAGCTATTTCTCCGCTGAGGGCAGCGAGGAAATTTTGAACCTGGAACAGCTGCAAGAGCTCTTGACAAACAGTATGTCCGAGTGATATAATGCTAAATTGTCGGTGTGCGATTTGCGCTAAATCAGCCAAAATCCCATCGTATTTAGCCGAAAATTGACCATTTACCGGGGCAGAACTGTAAAGTTCTGCCCCAGTAGGTGCGTTTTTGAGCAGAAAATGCAAATTTGCTTTGCCAAATTTGTGTTTTGTGCGCAAAAGCGTACAAAATAATTTGAAAGGAGATAAACGATTGCCTACCTTTAACCAACTTGTAAGAACAGGTCGTAAGACGCTGGAGAAAAAGTCCAAAACACCGGCTCTGCTGAAGGGGCTGAACACCAAGAAGAATGTTATGACCGATAACAATTCTCCCCAGAAGCGCGGCGTTTGCACCGCAGTCAAGACTGCAACTCCGAAAAAGCCGAACTCTGCACTGCGTAAGATTGCCAGAGTGCGTCTGTCTAACGGCATTGAAGTATCCGCTTACATTCCCGGCGTAGGTCACAACCTGCAGGAGCACTCTGTAGTTATGATCCGCGGCGGCCGTGTAAAGGACCTTCCCGGTGTGCGTTACCACATCATTCGCGGTACTCTTGATACCCAGGGCGTGAACGGCAGAATGCAGGGCCGCTCTAAGTACGGCGCCAAGAGACCGAAAGCTGCTAAGAAATAAGAGCAGCGCCGATCCGTTAAGGATCCACCAAGCTCAGCCCCGCTGAGTTTGATCTTCTTGTTTGGAAATCCGGCAAAAGTTTATATACTTTATATAGCTATACAGTGTATGACCTTTTTGTTGGCTCCACGGGAAAACTCGAGTACCTATGAACTCATCAATGATAATGAAGGAGGGAAGCGAAGATGCCAAGAAGAGGCCAGATCGCTAAGCGTGACGTTCTGCCTGATCCGCTGTACAACTCTAAGCTTGTTACACGCCTGATCAACAACGTTATGTACGATGGTAAAAAAGGTGTCGCACAGAAGATCGTGTACGACGCTTTCGACATCATCAAAGAAAAGACGGGTAATGATCCCCTGGAAACTTTTGAAGCTGCCATGGAGAATGTTATGCCCGTACTGGAGGTTAAGGCTCGCCGTGTAGGCGGTGCGACCTACCAGGTACCGCTTGAGGTTCGTCCGGAACGGCGCCAGACCCTGGGTCTGCGCTGGATCACTCTCTATGCGCGTCAGCGTTCTGAGAGAACCATGAAGGAGCGCCTGGCAGCCGAGATTATGGATGCTACCAATAAGACCGGCGGCGCTGCCAAAAAGTGCGACGATACCCATAAGATGGCTGAGGCAAACAAGGCGTTTGCTCATTTCAGATATTAAGCCATTCAGTTTGTTAGGAGGATATTATGCCGAGAAAAGTATCTCTTGAAATGACAAGAAATATTGGTATCATGGCGCATATTGATGCTGGTAAAACCACCACCACCGAGCGTATCCTGTATTACACGGGTATTAACCATAAGATCGGTGAGACCCATGATGGTACAGCAACCATGGACTGGATGGCGCAGGAGCAGGAGCGCGGTATTACCATTACTTCCGCTGCTACCACTTGCTTCTGGAAGAAGCACAGAATCAATATCATCGATACCCCCGGGCATGTGGACTTCACCGTAGAGGTGCAGCGTTCCCTGCGTGTGTTGGACGGTTCCGTTACCGTTCTGTGCGCCAAGGGTGGCGTTGAGCCCCAGTCTGAGACCGTATGGCGTCAGGCTGACGAGTACCATGTACCGAGAATGATCTATGTCAATAAGATGGACATTATGGGCGCAGATTTCTACAATGTACTGGATATGGTCAATGACCGTTTCAAGTGCAATGCACTGCCCATTCAGTTGCCCATCGGCGCGGAAGACACTTTCCGCGGGATTGTGGACCTGGTGAATATGGACGCCGAGATCTATTATGACGATCTGGGTAACGATGTTCGCCGTGAGCCCATTCCGGAGGATATGATGGAATTGGCGCAGAAGTACCGCGAGCAGCTCATCGAGCATGTCGCCGAGATGGACGACGCGCTGATGGAGAAGTATTTCGCCGGCGAAGAGCTGACTGTTGACGAGATCAAAAAGACCATCAGAAAATCTACCATTGCCAACAAAATGGTGCCCATCACCTGCGGTACTTCCTACCGTAACAAGGGTGTACAGCCCCTGCTGGACGCAATCGTAGATTATATGCCCGCCCCCACGGATGTTGAGTCCATTAAGGGCGTAAATCCGGACACGGACGAGGAGGAGTATCGTCACTCTTCCGACACAGAGCCTTTTGCTGCTCTGGCGTTCAAGATCGCTACCGACCCCTTCGTTGGTAAGATCTGCTTCTTCCGTGTATATTCCGGTACCATTGACGCAGGCTCTCCCTGCTACAACTCTGTAAAGGGTCATAAGGAGAGAATGGGTCGTATTCTGCAAATGCACTCCAATCACCGTGAGGATATTCCCACCTGCTACGCCGGCGACATCGCTGCTGCCGTAGGTCTGAAGAACACCACCACCGGTGATACCCTGTGTGACGAGAATCATCCCATTATTCTGGAGTCCATGAACTTCCCGGATCCCGTGATCCGTGTTGCCATTGAGCCGAAGACCAAGGCCGGTCAGGAAAAGATGGGCCTGGGTCTTGCCAAGTTGGCAGAAGAGGACCCCACCTTTAAGGCTTACACCGATGAAGAGACCGGTCAGACCATCATCGCCGGCATGGGCGAGCTGCACTTGGAGATCATCGTTGACCGTCTGATGCGCGAGTTCAAGGTAGAGGCCAATGTTGGCGCTCCCCAGGTGGCTTACAAAGAGACCATCACCAAGGAAGCGGCTTCCGATACCAAGTATAAGCGTCAGTCCGGTGGTAGCGGCCAGTATGGTCACTGTAAGATCCGCATTATGCCCAACATTGATCCGGAGACCGGCATCGGCAAGGGCTATGAATTCGTGAACCAGATCGTCGGCGGTTCCATCCCCAAGGAGTATATCCCTGCGGTAGACGCCGGTATCCAGGGCGCTATGAAGAGCGGTATTTTGGCAGGCTACAATGTGGTAGATGTTCGCGTAGAGCTGTACGATGGTTCTTACCACGAGGTTGACTCCTCTGAGATGGCCTTTAAGATCGCCGGTTCTATGGCATTTAAGGACGCTGCCAAGAAGGCCGGTCCCATCATTCTGGAGCCCATGATGAAGGTTGTTGTTATCGTTCCTGAGGAATACATGGGCGATGTAATCGGCGACCTGAACTCCCGCCGTGGCCAGATCCAGGGCATGGAGGACCGCAACGGTGCAAAGCAGATTAATGCTCGCGTACCGCTGTCTGAGATGTTTGGCTATGTAAACGACCTGCGTTCCAAGACCCAGGGTCGTGGCCAGTACACCATGGAGCCGGACGGCTATGAGCCTGTTCCCAAGTCCATTTCTGAGAGCATTATCAGCGAACGCGCCAAAAAAGACTGATAATTCGATAAATCAATAAAAAATGCTTGCTATTTTTATTCGATTTTGATAGAATAGCAATGACAATTGACTATTGTAAATTCTTAAGGAGGAAATTCCAATGGCAAAAGAACATTTTAACAGAACCAAACCCCATGTTAACATTGGTACGATCGGCCATGTTGACCATGGTAAGACCACTCTGACCGCAGCTATCACCAAGTACCTTGCAAACAAGGGCTATGCAAAGTTCGAGGACTATGCAGATATCGATAAGGCTCCGGAAGAGAGAGAGCGTGGTATCACAATCAACACCGCTCACGTTGAGTATGAGACCGACAAGCGCCACTATGCACACGTGGACTGCCCCGGCCATGCTGACTACATTAAGAACATGATCACCGGTGCTGCGCAGATGGATGGCGCTATCCTGGTTATCGCTGCTACCGATGGCCCCATGGCACAGACCAAGGAGCATCTGCTGCTGGCCCGTCAGGTAGGCGTGCCCGCAATCATCGTTTTCCTGAACAAGACCGACCAAGTGGACGATCCCGAGCTGCTTGAGCTGGTTGAGATGGAAGTTCGTGAGACCCTGGCCGAGTATGGCTTTGATGAGGATTGCCCCATCATCAAGGGCTCCGCACTGAAGGCTCTGGAAGCATCTTCCAACGACGATCCTGCTTGCGCTTGCATCCAGGAGCTGATGGACGCTGTTGACGATTATATCCCCACTCCGGATCGTAAGGCTGACCTGCCTTTCCTGATGCCCGTAGAGGATGTGTTCACCATCACCGGTCGTGGTACCGTTGCTACCGGCCGTGTGGAGAGAGGCCAGCTGAAGACCGGCGAGGAAGTTGAGATCGTTGGTCTGAAGGACGAGAGCTCCAAGACCGTTTGCACCGGTATTGAGATGTTCCGTAAGATCCTGGACTATGCTGAGGCCGGCGACAACATCGGCTGCCTGCTGCGTGGTGTTCAGAGATCCGACATCGAGCGTGGTCAGGTTCTGGCTAAGCCCGGTTCCATTCATCCCCACACTGAGTTCACCGGTCAGGTGTACGTACTGACCAAGGAAGAGGGCGGTCGTCATACTCCCTTCTTCAACAACTATCGTCCCCAGTTCTATTTCAGAACTACCGACGTTACCGGCGTGATCACCCTGCCCGAGGGCACTGAGATGTGCATGCCTGGCGATAACGTAAACATGGATGTTAAGCTGATCACCCCCATCGCTATTGAAGAGGGTCTGCGCTTCGCTATCCGTGAGGGCGGCCGTACCGTTGGTTCCGGCGTTGTTACCGCTATTAAGGAGTAATTCCCGGAATTACAGAATCTATAAAAGAGCAAGTCTTCGGACTTGCTCTTTTTGCATTGATGGCTATACGCAAGAAGGGTTCAGATCCATCCGTTTATTAGCAAACTCGGATTCGAACCCATTTCAACGGCTAACCGATTGCGCGGCGTTCGTTGGTACTATGATTTATTGTCCGCTATTTGGTACACATGAGGGATCCGCTTGCGCCGAGCGTTGACAGCCGCGACGGCAAGACTGTATAATGGTTCTAAGGCAGAGAAGATGCCGTCAGCGAGATGATCTTTGACTTCATCAGTGGTGAAGCCAGCACGCAGGAGGGCGGCGAGAAGTTCGCCAAGTGGCTGGCGGAAGATACCGACCTGACCCCAAAAGAAAAGAAGTCCGTGGTAAGCCGAAAATAAAAAGCAAAATAAAAAAGGACAGCCGAAAAGCTGTCCTTTTTGGTCGGAGTGACAAGACTTGAACTTGCGGCCCCTAGACCCCCAGTCTAGTGCGCTACCAACTGCGCCACACCCCGATTGCTTAAACACTATACCATAAAATGCGCTATATTGCAAGCCTTTTTTGCGAATGGTTGCATTTTTTTTGCAAAAGGATTATACTAATTACAGAATGGACAAGAGGTGATGAAATGGCGTTGGAAGAACAGGTGGTGGATCGGCTGATCCACTTGGGTTATACCGTTTCGTTTGCAGAGTCTTGCACCGGCGGGCTGTGCTGCGGCACGCTGGTAAATGTGGCTAATGCGTCCAAGGTGCTGAATGCCAGCTTTGTAACCTATGCCAATGCGGCGAAAATTCGTTTTTTGGGCGTGGAGGCGGACACGATCTTGAATTATGGCGTAGTCAGCGAGCAGGTGGCGGCGCAAATGGCACGGGGCGTGGCCAAGACGACAGAGAGCAGTGTGGGCGTTGGCATCACCGGTATTGCCGGTCCCGGCGGCGGTACGGCCAAAAAGCCGGTGGGCATGGTCTGTTTTGGCTTTTGTGTACAGGATCAAGTGCAGACCTATACTTGCCAATTTGGCAATTTGGGTCGCAACCGGGTGCGCGAGTCTGCTGTGAAATTCGTTTTTTCCAAATTGCTGGAGATTTTGTAAGACCGGCAGTGCGGTTTTGCTTTTGCGCGGGAGTTGCGATTTTTCTCTTGATTTTTTTCGCGAAATATAGTATAATCTTAGCCGTGCTGCAACGCAGCATGTTATGCTGATATGGCTCAGTTGGTAGAGCAGCGCATTCGTAAACGGAAGGCTGTTCGCCGATTTAGGCTAAAAGCAAGTGAAAAATTGAATAAATGCTGATATGGCTCAGTTGGTAGAGCAGCGCATTCGTAAACA
>ERZ791905.1334-NODE-1334-length-16825-cov-8.928145_pt1 | contig 16825 bp, 13 predicted proteins | sample MGYA00510147_ERZ791905 | MGnify/ENA primary metagenome ERZ791905 (study PRJEB30046, sample SAMN00792084) | human gut metagenome | study: EMG produced TPA metagenomics assembly of the A metagenome-wide association study of gut microbiota in type 2...
CTGCGCGGCGATCCTGCTCTCGCTCACGGTCGCGGGCGCTCCTGTGCGTCGAGCCGATCCGCGCCGCCGTATGGAATTTCTTCTTTGAATGGTACGAGGATCATGTCGTCGTGCACGTGGGGGCGGACGAGGACGCGCCGTCCGTCATCGAAGAGGTGATTCTCCCCGACCTGCCGCAGGGGTGGACGGCCACGGAGATTGCCAACAACCCAAGTTCTGTGTTCTATCGCTATGACGGCCCACAGGGCGAGCAGCTTTTCTATGACCAGAACCCGATTAATCCGAACGCTGTCCACGCTTTCGATAGCGAGCACAGCACGGTCACGACGGTGGCGCTGAAGGGCGGCTACACCGCGCAGCTCTTTGCCTTTGAAAGCGGCACGAAAATTTTGTTCTGGTCCAATCGCTACACCTTCACCGTATCGCTGAAGGACGGCGACGACGCCCTGCTCTATCAGGTGGCGGACGATCTGAACCAAAAAGCCGCCGCTTTGACGAAAAAATCCGAATTTTCTGATTTTTTTGCAAAAAAGTGAATTGAAACCCGTTCCTCGATTGTTATATTCAGCAGAGGGTGGTTTTGTGCGGACATTGCCGGAGGTTTGCCTCGCCCGCCCTGATATACAAGAAAGGACGGACACACAATGAAAAAACAAATCTGTATTCTTCTGGCGCTGCTGTGCGCCACCGCTTGCAGCATCGGCGTTTTTGCCGATTCGATCCTCGTTCCGTTGTGGGATAATGCACAAGTCGTCGATGTGCAAATCGACTTCAGCGGCACAAAAGGATCAGCCGCTGCAAAAATGCGGGAGGATTCCCTCTCCGCGAAAATCACCGGCAAACTGGCGGTGTATCGGAAAGCCGGCTCAGGCTGGATCTTTGTCGATCATGTTTACGATACTTCCGCAAATGGCGTCCTTGCGCTGCATCTCGACTTCACCGGCACCAGCGGCACAGCCTACAAAGCCGAGCTGACCGCAACCGCAACCTTAAACGGCGACAGCGAACCCATTTCCAAAACTGCATATCAAACCTGCCCGTAAAACCACCGCGCCCTGTCCGTCACGGGGCGCGTGACCTATTGTTGATGAAAAGAAAGGACACGTATGATGAAAAACACTTTGCAGCACAGGGCGGGTTTTGCAGCCCTGCTGACCCTTTGTTTCTGCTTGCAGCTGCTTCTGACACCCGGCGCATATGACCCCATGGCCATCGGCGGCACAGATTCCGGCGTCGCACCGCTGGCCGTCGGCAGCCCCATCCACGAGACCGAACCGAACGATACCTACAGCAATGCAACACGCACCTACGATGACTACATCAACTACGGCGCAATCCGCACAAATACAGATGTAGACTGGTGGAGGATTTCTTTTACACAGTCCGGGAAAGCAAACTTCTGGCTCGGAGACATCCCATCCGGGTGCAATTACGACCTTGAGGTTTACGAGCCGAATGGGATAACGCGCATCGCAGTTTCCTCCAATCAGGGCAATACTGCCGAGCTGATCCGGATGAACGTGACGGCCGGAAAAATGTACCACATTCGCATTTTTGCAAAGAGCGGTTGCGGCGCAAGCAAGTATTGCCTGCGGATCAAAAACTATCCGACCATTCCCGCCAATGCCATCGGCGTCTATGTCACGGACACCGCCGGGCAGCCGATTCGGAATGCGGTCGTCTATATCTACGCACAGCGTTCCCGAGCAAACGTGGATATGTACCCGGACGGGCCATTTTATACAGATGCATATGGATTTGTGCGGCATACCGGGTTAGTCGCCGGGGCGCGATACGCGGTTAATGTGGTAGCAAACGACTACGCCGCCAAGTCGTACAGCGCGTATGTAACACCGTCCACCGAATACGTGACCATCGCGCTGGCGCGCAGGAATACCACTATGCTCAACGATCCGCTGAGCGGGTTTGATGCGTCGAAAATCTGGGGGCATAGCAGTAGCTGCACCGAGGCCTGCAAAGCAACCTGCACCCGCATTTGCCCGCAAAAATACATGGACGTGACGATCCCGCAAAACTTCGGCTGGCGTTACGACACCGATTCCAGAATCGAGTTCCATCAGGCGCTGGATATTACAGCCGCCATCGGAACCCCGGTGTACAATGTATTCAAAGACGATACATATGTAAGTATAAGCCAATGGATGGACTATGCGGGAAATGTCGTGCAATTAAAAAACAATGATATATATGTTACCTATATGCACTTAAACGAATGCACCGTCGCCTCCGAGTCAACGATTGCAGGCGGTGCAAAAATTGGGACAGCCGGAAAGACTGAAACCGTTTCCCCGCATTTACACATTTCATTCAGTAAAACCAGCAAGGTCGCAGTGTCCAAAAGTAAAGACCCCAATGACAGCAATGTTGTCAACTGGGATGCATCGCAAATCGATGCATTTATAGACCCGCTCAACTATATCAGTTAAGAAAGGAGCCGTTTCTCATGAAAAAACATATGTTTGCCATTCTGCTTGCCATCTGCCTGCTCTGCACGGCTTGCGGCAAGGTTGAGACACCCCCGGTCACGGAGAATACAACCGAAACGACAACATCCGCTGAGGCTACATCCACAGTTCCCGAAGCAACAACACAACCCGAAGAAACACTCCCGCCCGCAAACGGCGGTACGGGCATGTGCGGCATACATGCCGAGCTGTATCATTCCTATCCGCAGCCGTGGATCGAATATGTCGGCGAAGACGCGTTTATAACATGGAATCAAACTGAACACGATACGCACGGCCCGGATGAAAACGGCTGCCCTTGTCCGACCACCAATGTGTATACTTTCATACATACTTTCAACTACCCGAAAGAGCGATTCATCGAGGAATACAATACGCACCCCTGGGTGAACTATGATTATCAAATCGATTTGCTGTACGGCGATGATCCAGCAGCTGTCGATGCTTACTACCGCGAAGGGACAAACTGGCATACTGCGCAAGCCGAGGAAGCCATGCATCTGCGTGATATGAAATGGAATCTGATAGACAAATACCCTGACAAGCTCCGCGATTATGTTAACTGGAAAGAACACAGTCTGCTTGAAATGCTGGAGATTGTCGGCATTGACCCGAGCGATGCGCAAGCCCTGACTGCGCAGGACGCATCGCTGAACGAGGATTTACCGCTGCACTTTGACGCGGTTGCAGCAATGAGCGCCGACGAGCAAAAAGAACTCATGACCGCGCACTCCGCCTTTTACCAGGACTGCGTCCTGCTCGGCGAAACGCCCTATGAAACCCCCTACGAAAAGCAGGTCGCTGACAACGAAGAAACGGCACGAATCAAAAAAGAACGCGGGCTTGACCTCTGCGCGCAGATTTGCTGCGCGCACAATCTGCTGTACCATTCCTATTTTGACCCCTGGATTGCCTATGTAGGCGCGGATACCCTTGAAGCGTGGTCAAACGCCGAGATTCTCGCGCATTACCCCTCGACTGTCGAATGCCCCTATCCGACTGCCAACGTGTATAACTTCATCCATACCTTCAACTATCCGAAAGAACGGTTCATTGAGGACTTCAACACAGTCCCCGGTATAGAATACGACTACCCGGTCGATCTGCTGTATGGCGATGACCCGGCAGCGGTCGAGCGTTACTTTGCGGAATTGGTCGATCGGCATACCAAGATGGAAGAGGATGCCGAGCGCCTCGGGGATTGGAAGTCTGATTTGCGTCAGCAATATCCGGAGCAATTCCGGGACTATAACAATTGGAAGACACACAGCCTGCTTGAAATGATGGCGACCGTCGGTACGGACTTCGGCGATTTGAAAACCTTAAACGAAACGGCGGCGCAATACGGCTTGCAGCTGCGATTTGATACGATTGCAGCGATGGACGCGGACGCGCTGACTGCGTTGACCGCACATTCCGCCTTCTGGCAGGACTGCGTCCTGCTCGGCGAAACGCCCTATGAAACCCCCTACGAAAAGCAGGTCGCTGACAACGCCGCGCAATAACGCAAGAAGCACGCCCTTCGGCGTGCTTCTTGCGTTTCAGCATTCTGTATGATGTTCTCTATAATACCTTCGTGCCGGATTGGCAGAAATATAACTTGCCCGCGTTTCGTAGTCTTCCTTATCCCGCACAATATGCTCCATATAGCCGCGTTGAAAAAGATTGCTGCCGATTTCCTTATTGCAAAAGCGCTTAAAAGTTGGAACGACGTGCGGCAGCATTTCATTGGTAGGGGTCGGCGCCCTCGACGACCCGTCCCTCCGTTTGATATATTGCTCGGAATCGAGAAAAATAATTGCGTGAATATGATCCGGCATGATGACATAGCGGTCTATTTTCACACCCGGTATATTTTCACTGGACAACAAATTCTTTTCTGCGATTCTTCCGATGTCTGTCAATTGTATTTGCGGTTCGCCGGGTGATGCTGCGTTTCGCGGGTCGTCGTGGGCGCCGACCCCTACCGGTTGGGTGAGCGTTGAAAGAATCGGTTTTTTGTCCTTCACACATATTGTTACAAAATAGGCACCGGTGGAGCTGTAATCATGCTGTTTTATGCGAAGTTCTTTTCTTTTCGGAAGTGTCTTTTCTTTATCCATAGTTTGCTTTCCCGACAGCTTGAAAAGCACGCCTTTCGGCGTGCTTTTTGCTTATTCTTCTTCCGGTTCCTCTTTCGGCAATCTGCCGAAATCGGCGGTGAGCCGATAGAGCTTCTTTGCAAGGGCGGGACGCGGCATCTTTTCCATGCGCCACGTCCAGTTGCCGCCGGTGGTGGACGGCGTATTCATGCGCGCTTCGCTGCCGAGCGACAATAGATCCTGCATCGTATAGATGGCGGTGTCCGCCACGGTGGACGCCGCGCCGCGGATGAAGCCCCAGGCATACCCCTCGGCGGGCGTGAGGTTCAGATACCGCTTGGCATACGCGACGTCGGCGGGGGCGGCGGTGTGCATCCAGCCCTCGGCGGTATCGTTGTCGTGCGTGCCGACATAGACCACGGAATTGGCGCTTTTGTAGGTGTGCGGCAGATAGTTGGACTCCTCGCGGCTGTCAAACGCGAATTGCAGCACCTTCATGCCGGGATAGCCGCTGTCTGCCAGCAGCTTTGCCACCTCGGGCGTGATATAGCCGAGGTCTTCGGCGATGATGGGGAGATCGGTGACTTTCTTTTTCACGGCGTTGAACAGCGACATGCCGGGGCCCTTTTCCCACGCACCGACTGCGGCGGTTTTGCTCTCCGCCGGAATGGCATAGAAGGATTCAAAGCCGCGGAAATGGTCGATGCGCAGCACGTCATAGAAATCCGCCTGTCGGGCGATGCGGCGGCACCAAAAGTCATAGCCGTGCGCGCGCTGGTACTTCCAGTCATAGACCGGGTTTCCCCAGAGCTGTCCATCCGCCGAAAAGGCGTCGGGCGGGCAGCCGGAGACCAGCTTCGGCGCGAGATTCTCGTCGAGCAGGAAGTCGCGCGGGTTTGCCCACACGTCGGCGCTGTCGCGCGAAACATAGATGGGCAGGTCGCCGATGATGCGCACGCCGTGCGCATTGGCATAGGCGCGCAGGGCGTTCCACTGCCGCATAAAGGTGTATTGCAGGAACTTGTAGAACCCGATCTCGCGCCCGAGCCTGCGTTCGGCGCGGTCAATCGCCGCCGCGCGGCGGAACTTCAGCCCGTCCTCCCAGGTCTCAAACGACGCGCCGCCCTTGGCGTCCTTGATCGCCATAAACAGCGCATAGGTCTCCAACCAGGCACTCTCGCGGCGGCAGAAATCGAAGAAATCCGCCGGAATCTTTTCGAGAAACCGGGTGTACGCCAGCCGCAGCAGCGGGAACCGCAGATTGTAAAGCTTTTCGTAATCGACAGCATGTCCGTCCCCTGCGGTCGCATCCGCCGCCGCGATCTCTTCGCGGGTCAGCAGCTTCTCGCGGCGCAGCGTGTCCGGGTCGATAAAGTACGGATTCCCCGCAAACGAGGAGAAGGACTGGTAGGGCGAATCGCCGTAGCCGGTCGGACCGACGGGAAGGATTTGCCAGTATCGCTGTCCCGCACGATGCAGGAAATCGACAAAGGCATACGCCTCCCTGCCGAGCGTACCGATGCCGTAGGGCGACGGCAAAGATGAAATGTGGAGCAATACGCCGCTGCTTCTCATGAGTGTTCTCCTTGTCTGCAAAAGTAAAAGCGTCTTTGAAAATAATTCACCGTAAAAAAGACGGCTGTGCCGGCTTTTTTACGCCTTAAAGGGCGGCGCGGCTGAGCGCGTGATGTTTGTCGGTTTCGCAAATGCGAAATCGTCGGTGTTCAGCCGACGAAGACAAACACACGACGAACCGCAGGTTCGTAAAGGAGTATGCACGCCCTTGCAACACATCAAAAACTCGTTTTTGATGTGATTTATTACAAACGAGAGAAAAAAGATGCAGAACCGTCGATGGGCGCTTCGTCCGCCGTACTCTGTACGACAGAAACGCACATCGGCGGGAGAAAAGGGGAAATCCTTTCCCTTTTCGGTCTGCGCTTTTTTCGCCGTTTGTCATCCTTTGACGGCGCCTGCCATGATTCCCTTGATAATGTGCTTCTGGCAGGTGAAATAGAAGATGACGATCGGGATGATCGACAGGACGATCAATGCCATGATCGCGCCGAGGTCAACCTGCCCGTAGCTGCCGTTGAGATACTGGATGTGGATCGGGATGGTGCGGTACTTCTTGATGTCCAGCACAAGATAGGGCAGCAGATAGTCGTTCCAGATCCACATGGTCTCAAGGATGCAGACCGAGATAAGCGTGGGCTTCATGATCGGCAGAACGATGCCGAAGAAGGTACGCAAAGGTCCGCAGCCGTCGATATTGGCTGCCTCCTCGATCTCCAGCGGTATGCTCTTGACAAAGCCGCAGAACATGAAGACCGCAAGCCCCGCGCCGAAGCCGAGGTAGACCACCACGATGCCGAGCGGGTTGCTCAGATGCAGGGTATCTGCCGTCTTCGACAGCGTATACATGACCATCTGGAACGGGACGATCATCGAAAAGACACACAGATAGTATATAACTTTGCAGACCACATTGTCAACACGCGAAACGAACCACGCCGTCATGGAGGTGAACAGCAGGATGACCGCCGTGGACAGCACCGTGATCACAAGGCTGTAGAGCGCCGACTTCCAAAACGGAAAGTCGCCGTAGGTCATGCCGCGGATATAATTGTCAAACCCGCAGAAGCTGTCCGCATTGGGGAAGACAAAGGGGGTTGCACTGATGGTGGTCTTCAGCTTGAAGGCGTTCATCAGCACGATGAAAAGCGGGGACAGATAGACCACGGAGATCAGGGTCATGATGATCGTGCCGAGGGGAAAACGCTTTTTCGTCATTACTGCTGAACCTCCTTTCTCCGCGTTGCATAGAGCTGCGCAAGCGCGATCACGGCAACCAGGAGGAAGAAGATGACCGCCTTCGCCTGCCCGACGCCGCGCGTGTTGGCATTCTGATAGAACGTGTTGTAAATGTTGAGCGCGAGCATCTCGGTGGAATAGATCGTGTTGCCTGCCGACTGAATGCCGGGTTCGCCCGCGGTGAGCGCGAGGTTCTGGTCAAACAGCTTGAAGGAGTTGGTCAGCGTCAGGAAGGTGCAGATGGTGATGGACGGCATCATCATCGGCAGCGTGATGCGGCGCAGGATCTGCCCGCGCGTCGCGCCGTCCACGCGCGCCGCCTCATAGAGCGAATCCGGGATGCTGTTCAGCCCCGAGATATAAATGATCATCATATAGCCGACCTGCTGCCAGCAGAGCAGGATGATCAGCCCCCAGAAGCCGAAGGTTGCATTCAGCTTGATGTTGGTGCTGTAATTCTGCAGAATGCCGTTGAAAATCAGCTGCCAGATATAGCCGAGAATGACGCCGCCGATCAGGTTTGGCATGAAAAATACCGTGCGGAACGCATTGGCGCCGCGGATGCCGCTGGTCAGCACATAGGCGACGAGAAACGCCAGCACATTGATGGCAATGACCGACACCACGGTGAACAGCGCCGTAAACCAGAAGGCGTGTAGAAAACCGGGGTCGGCAAATGCCTTGATATAGTTGGAGATGCCGACAAACTTCGCGTCGCTGGTCGTCTTGAACGTGCAAAACGACAGATAGATACCGTGCAGAAACGGATAGATGAATCCGATGCAGAAGGCGACGAATGTCGGGAGAACGAAAATCGGGAAATACCGATTGAGTTGCCGTTTGTTCATACCCTGCCTCCGTTTGAGGATAAATTTGTCACAAATCGAGCCCGATTCCGAAAATGGTGCTGTAAAAAACAGTCGTTTTTTACAGCACCTTTCGAATCAGTTAGCCGGACGCGGGAAAAAAGATGTCTGTGCTTTTTTTCACAGTCCGTTTACGGATTTGCAGACTTGTATTCGGTTGCCCAGCCGTTGACAAACGCGCTGACAACGTTGTCCCACGAGCCGGTGCCTGCCGCGTACTGCGTCAGCGCCGTGCCCACGCCGTTCTTCCAGTTCTCGGACGGGATGGACGAGAAGTTCCAGCTGACGGACGTCTTGCCCTCGGCGATATATTCGTTGGAGATGGCAACCAGCGGGTTGCTTGCAGCCTTGGCTGCCTTAAAGGGCGCTACAAAGCCCATTTCGTCTGCCAGTGCCGTCGTGCCCTCTTCACTGGTCACAACCCAGTAGAGGAAGTCAAGCGTTGCCTTGATGTCCGCTTCGCTTGCCTTGGAGTTGATGCACCAGTAGTTCTCGGAGCCGGTGCAGAGACCCTGGTTCTCTTCGCCCTTGACGCCGATATAGATCGGCAGCATACCGAATTCGTCATCGGTGAGACCTACGCCTTTCTCATCCTTCTTGACAGAGCCGTATGCCCAGGTACCGTTCTGATAGAAGACAGCCTTGCCGGTCTTGAACTCGGTCTCGGCGTCGGTACCGGTCTTGCCGGCAAGCGTCGTGGGATCACAGGTTGCGTTGTGGATATACAGATCCCAGATTGCCTTGTAGTTGTCGAGATAGGTTCCCTTGATCGCAGCGGTCGAACCGATGCCTTCATCCTTGTACTCATAGTAGATCGGCATATTGGCAAGGTGGGTCTTGAAGCGCCAGTCGGACGAACCGTCCATGCCCGCCGAGGTGAACGCACCGTCCACGCCCAGCTCCGCCTTGTGCGCCTGAATCTCCTCGGCGACTGTCTTCAGTGCCGTGAAGTTGTTCAGCGCATCGATCGACTTCACGGTTGCGAAACCGGAGGCGAAATACTTGTTCAGCAATGCCTTGTTGTAGATGATACCGTAAGTCTCCAAAACGTATGCGATGCCGTAGACCTTGCCGTCCTTCGTCAGTGCGAAGTCGTTCGAGGTCAGCTCGCCGAGCACCTTGCTGCCGGTGAAGTCATAGCAGTAGTCGATCCAGTTGGCAAGACCGACGGGACCGTTGACCTGGAACAGCGTGGGCGCCTCGGTCTTGTCCATCTCAGACGTGAGCGTCTGCTCATACTTGCCGGACGCGGCGGTCACGACATTGACCGGAATACCGGTCTTCTCGGTATAGGTCTTCGCCAGTGCTTTCCACTGGGTGTCCTGTTCGGGTTTGAAGTTCAGATAATAGACCGACGGTGTGTCGTCTTTCTTCCCGCAGGCGGCGAAACAAAGCAGGATCGCCAGTGCGGCAAGAACCAATGCAAGTGTCTTTTTCATAAAAATGCCCTCCTGAAAAAAACTGAAACTGACTGTAGTATAGACCGTGCGGCACGCGCCCATACACGCATCGCACTTTGTTGTTTTCATTTTCGCATATGAGGCTCGTTAAGTCAATATCATTATTGTACAAATTTTATAAAATTATTTGTGCAGATTCCTAAATCGTAGGCGCAATTCAACAAATCTTGCAAAATTTCGCGCGATCGCAAATCCGCAGAAGCGCGACGCATCACACAACTTGAGAGAGACTTCCCCCTTGGGGGAAACATCCTGTGACAAATGAAGGGCAGCCATTCGTCAGAATGACGTCTCGGCAGCACAGAATGTGGCTGCACAGACGGATGCTAACGCATCCTACCCCTCATCAGGCGTGTACCACGCCAGCTTCCCCCAAGGGGGAAGCCTAAGATGCGTACACATCTGTAGAGACCATGGCGATTCTCCGCATGGCAATTTGCCTGTCGGCGAAAGAAAAGCAACCCCGCAGGGCTGCTTTTCGGTATGCACCTTTTACGACGCAGGATGCGATGCGGATTTGTCGAGAGGCGTTTCGTCGCCGTACTTTGTACGGCAGAAGCGGCTCTCGGCGAAAGAAAAGCAGCCCCACAGGGCTGCTTTCCGGTATGCGCCTTTTACGACGCAGGATGCGGCAGGAAAAAAGGATGCAGATTTGTCGAGAGGCGTTTCGTCGCCGTACTTTGTACGGCAGAAGCGGCTCTCGGCGAAAGAAAAGCAGCCCCACAGGGCTGCTTTCCGGTATGCGCCTTTTACGACGCAGGATGCGGCAGGAAAAAAGGATGCAGATTTGTCGAGAGGCGTTTCGTCGCCGTACTTTGTACGGCAGAAGCGGCTCTCGGCGAAAGAAAAACAGCCCCGCAGGGCTGCTTTCCGGTATGCACCTTTTTTACGCCGCATTATTTGGCGCGGTATTCGGTGGCGGCAATCCTGGTGAAGATCACGCACGCCTCCGAGCGGGCGATCTCGTCGTTCGGACGGTAGTTGCCCGTACCTGCATCGCCGCCGACGATGCCGGCGCGATACAGTTTCTGCACGGCTGCCGCACAGGGCATGGCATCGGTCACATCGGGGCATGCGCCGTCGCGGACGGCGGTGTATTCCTCGGCGGGCAGGATGCTTGCAAAGACGATCGCCATGTCGCCGCGCGTGATGTTCTTGTTATAGTCCGCAAACTGACCCGCCCTGACGATGCCGTTTGCGACACAATAATCCACATAAGGATCATACCAGTTCTTCGCGCCTGCGGTGTTGATGCTGCCGCCGGTGTAGGCAACATGAATGTTGGCAGCCGCAGTCAGTGCCTGCGCGACCGTGAACTTGCCGTTGGGGGAGAACTTGGTCGCGCTTGTGCCGTTGGCAAGCGCATATTCGTATGCCGTCTTGACATAGGTGTAGAACCATGCGTTCTCGGGCACGTCGGTGAAATTGCCGGTGTAGCTGCGGGTGGGTGCAAACTTGCCTGCGCCCGCGCCGTCAACGACGACAATGCCGTCGCCCTCGACCGACTCAAACGGGATTTCGCCCTCGAAGATCGCAATGCCGCCCGCGTCCACCACAAGACGTGCGTTGAACGCCTGCTTGGTCAGGCACTCGACCCCCTTGCCGAACGTGACGGTTGCGCCCGCGCCGACGCAGATGGTATTCTGTGATGCGCCCTCCTGGAAGAGGAGGATGTTGTCCAGCCGCGCATCGGTGTTGATGGTGAGCGTCTTGCCGGTCGCCATCTTGATGACACCGCCCGCCGGGTTGGTCGCGGGTTCGCGGTTGACATAGCTCTTGCCGTCATACGCGCCGGTGATCGTCAGATAGCCGCCGAGCTTCGGAATGGTGAAATCCGAGCCGAGATAGAATCTGCCGGACGCCACCAGCGTGCCGCCGCCGCGGACGATGGAAAGCGCGCCGTTCGACTCGGGAGAAAGCAGCTGCTTCTTCGCCTTTGCGGCGGAAAGACCGTCATTTTCGTTGTTGCCGCCGTTGAAGTCGATGTAGCCGACGCCCGCAGCCTCGCCGCTGTAATCCGGCGTTTTCTCGGGCTTGACTTCTTCCTGCGCCGCCTTGTTGTAATCGTAGCTGTAGCCTTCATAGACCTCGCCGCCGTTGTTCTCAATGTCAAAATCGCCGCCGCCGAGGATCAGGCGACCGCCCTCCTCCACCACGATCTTCATCTTGGCATCGGTCTTGGACATGGTGACGATATTTTTGCCAATGACAAGCGTCGCGCCGCTTGCAACCGTGATCACAGCCGGCGTGGCAGCCTCCTGAAACAGGATCATATCATCGAAAATGACGTTGCTCTGAAGCGTGAAGCTCACGCCCGCCTTCATCTTGAAGCCGGTGTCGGGGTTGGACGCGGGCTCCTTCTTCATATAGTCAACGCCCGCATACTTGGAGGTAAACAGCACCGTGCCGGGCACCTTGATCGTATAATCGACACCGACATATGCCTTGCCGCTGAGAATGATCGTGCCGCCCTTGGCGACAGCCCCCATTCCGCCCTTGCCGGTCAGCGAGCCGAAGCTCTTCTTCGCGGTGGCTGCGGACTTGCCGGTTGCGGCATCCGTGCCGCCGGCATAATCCATGAATACAAATGCGCTGTTTGTCACATAGGGCAGGTTGCTCGGCGTGTCCGCTGCGAAAACCGCAAAGGGCAGGACCGAAACCGCCAGAAGTGCAGCCAGCATCATGCAGATCAGCTTTTTCATTGTAAAACCTCCATGGGTTAAAACTTTACGGTTTTATTATACAGCAACCGCACATTGCCGTCAAGCGTCCCCTGCGGCAAGGCTTATTTTCGGGAATACGCATGTGCGATTTCAAACAAAAAAGAAGCCGGTTCCGGCTTCTTTTTTGAACGAATTTTCATGAGAAATTACTTCGCTTCGGTGAAGGTTGCGGACGCAATCGCCTCGCCGACGATCTTGTCATAGAGAACCTTGGTCTCAATGCTCTGGCGCGAGGTGGTCTTCAGATAGGTCTCCGCCGTGTAGGGCGTCGTCCCCTCCGAAAGGCCCTCGTTGACGCTCTCGACCAGCGCGTTCAGCTTTGCGGTGTACTCTTCATCGCTGACCGTGATGTTGTTCGCCTTGGCAATCGCCCACAGGCAAAGCTCTTCCTTCAGGGTCTCGCGTGCCTGCTTGTTGCAGTTCTCCTTGGTGATGCCAAGGTTGGCGGGCGTCAGACCGTAGTTGCCGTAGCCCGATGCAACAAACCAAGTGTAGTTATAGTTGTAGAGATCCTTGCCCAGCTTCTTGACGGCGCTCTCGGGGTACTTCTTGACCTCACAACCGTTGACGATCGCGGTCCAGGTGTAAAGATACTGGTTCTTGCGGACGTTGTCGGTGTAGGTCTCTTCCAGCTGCTCGCGGACATATGCACGGTAGTCCTCCACCGTCTTGACGGTGTCCTTGTGCTCGTCGTCGACGTGGTTGTGACTGTCGCTCACCAGCTCTGCCACGAGGTCATCGGTCAGTTCGGGCTTGACCGCCTCCTTGACGGAATTCAGCGTGATCTTGAACTGTGCGGTCTTGCCTGCAAGGTCGGGATTGCTGCTGTAAGGATCCGGGAAGACGGCTTCGACCGTCTTGGTCTCGCCTGCGGTCATGCCGACGATACCCGCCTCAAAGCCCTCGATCATGCCGCCTTCGCCGAGCACCAGCTCGGAATCGGTGTCGGCGCCGCCCTCAAACTCAACACCGTCGATCGAACCGACATAGTCGATATTGACGGTATCGCCGTTGGCAGCCGCGCGCTCCACGGTCACAAGGTCCTTGTGTGCGTCCAGAACGTTGTCGATCTCGGCGTCAACCGCTGCGTCGTCCACGGGGTCAACATGCGGCAGCTCGACCGTGAGGTCCTTGTATGCGCCGGGAGTCACATAAGCCGTGAGGTCGGTGTTTGCATAGTTGACATAGTCTTTGCTGCTCCCGCAGGAGGCAAGAGACAGAACCAGCAAAACGCCGGTCAGGATCAGTGCAAGTGTCTTTTTCATGGTGTATAATCTCCTTATTATTTCGCACCCGTGAAGGTTGCGTTTTCTACCAGCATATCCATGACGTCGACATAATAGATCGAGTAGGTCATGGTTCTGTTCATATAGTCCTCGCTGAAGCCGTATGCCTCGCACATGGATGCAAGATCCTCATAGTCATAGTAGGCAAGCAGGGATTTCAGCTCCTCGGCGCGGCGCTCCTCACTGATCGTGAAGTTCTCCGCCTCGGCGATCGCCCAGACGACCAGCTCTTCCTTGACCGACTGCTCCGCACTTTTGCGTACTTCCGCCTCATATGCCGCAGTATCCATGCCGAGTGCTGCCGAGACAAAGTCCTCGTAGCTCATGCCGTACATCGTCGCATAGTAGCGGACATAGTCGATCTGCTGCGCCATATAGTCCTCGACGACGCCCTCGGGGTACTTCAGCACCTCGGCGTTGTCCACGGCGACGGCGATCGTGGCGGACTGTTTCTCCGCGGCGATCTCGTCCTGCCGCTGCTCTGCAAGCGTCTTGCGGACATAGGCTTCATACTCCGCCATCGTTGCGTAATCAAAGTTCTCGCGGACGAAGGTGTCGTTGTATTCGGGGATGACCGTCTCGGTGATCGAGTGCAGCGTGATCTTGAACTGCACGGTCTTGCCCGCGAGGTCCTCGTTGTTCTTGTAGGGATTCGGGAAGGTGGCGTCGATCGTCTTGACCTCGCCCACCTGCATGCCGACCATGCCTTCTTCAAAGCCGTCGATCCAGCCGCCCGCGCCGAGCGTCAGCGTCACGCCGGTTGCCGTGCCGCCCTCAAAGGCAACACCGTCGAGCGTGCCCTCGTAGTCGATGACCAGCTCGTCGCCGTCCTTGGCGCCGCGGTCGGTGATCTCCACCGAGCGGCTGTGCTGCGTGCGCACATCCTCGATGTACTTCTTCACATCGGCGTCGGTGATCTCGCTCGAGGTCGTCAGCGTGACGGTCAAGCCCTTGTATTTGCCGAGCTTGACATACTCCGCAAGATTGATCGAAGCGTAGTCAAAGCCGTCGGGCCAGTTCTGCTCGGCAGGCGTATATTCGGTGGCTTCGGTCGTCTCGGACGTATCCGTCGTTGAATCCGCGGTGGTCTCTTCTTTCTGTTTTTTGCCGCAGGATGCCGCCGTAAGCAGCATCAGGGCGGCAAGCGTCACTGCCAGAAATCTTTTCATGTCGCTTTCCTTTTTATCTTAAACTTAAGAATTTTTCGTATTTTCCGGTCACGAAGCGCTCACAACGAAGTTTGCCTCCGCCGTGATCTTCGTGATGACCTCGGCATAGAGCTTGTCCTCTTTGAGCGCGGTCTTCGACTTGCCGAGCTGTTTGATCAGCGTATCCACGCTGTCCAGCCCGAGCACAGCCGCCGTCGCCGCCAGCTCCGCATCAAACTTCTCGTCCGACACGTCCAGCCCCATATCCTTGGACACGGCATAGAGCAGCAGGCGCTGCGCCGTCAGGTTCTTGGCGCTGTTGAACAGGATGGTCTCGGCATCCGCAACCGACAGCCCGTAGAAGGTCGGAAAGATCTCCTCGTAGGTCATATGATACATCTCCGCGAGCTGTTCGTATACGCGGACATTGTTCTCAAACGCCTCATTCAGCGCCGCCTCGGGGTATTGGATCACGCGGGAATTGGCAAGCGCCTTGGTCCACGCCGCCTCCTCCTTGGCAATCTCAAACGCCGCCTGTGCCTCACCCTCCAGCTCGGCGCGCAGCGTCGCGCGGTAAGCGTCAAGCGACTCCGCATTCCAGTACTGTACGGCGATCGCATCATTCGGCGTGGGATAAATGTGGTTGAGCCGGACCGTGAAAATGGCAGCCTTGCCCGCATACGCGGGGTTGTAGTCCGCCGGGAAAACCAGATCAAGCTGCTTTTCCTCGCCCGGCTGCATGCCGCAGATGCCGTCCTCAAAGCCGTCGATCAGCGCGTCGGAGCCAAGCGTCAGCATAAAGCCGGATGCACTGCCGCCCTCAAAGGCGACGCCGTCCATCATGCCGACAAAGTCAACGCTGACCGTATCGCCCATCTCCGCTGCACGGCCGGTGATCATCGCCTCGGCGGGCAGATTTGCCACAGCCGCAGTCAGCCGCTTCGCCACGTCCGCATCGGTCACCGGGGGCGCCTCCGCAACCGGCACCTCAATGCCGAGATACTTGCCGAGTTCAAAATAAGGCGTGAGATCGCTCTTTGCAAAGTCAAACGGTTCTTCCGGCGCATCCTCACCGGAGGTCTCTGTCGATTCCTCCGTCACGATAGGCGTGTCGGTAACGGCAGGCGCCGTGGTATCCGTCGGCTCGGTCACGACAGGTTCTGTCACCGTCGTGCCGTCGGTCGCCGTCGTACCCGTCGGTTCGGTCACGACGGGTTCGGTCGCCGTCGTACCGTCGGGAACCGTGGTGTCCGTCGGTTCGGTCGTCTCCGTCGGTTCGGTTGCAGAGCTTTGCGGGGTATCGGAGGTCGGTTCGGTCACGACAGGCGCGGTCGTGACGTCGGACGACACCACAGGATCGGTCGTCACGGGCGGTTTGTCGCCGCCGCAGCTGCCGAGCGCAAAAACAAGCGCTGTGACGAGCGCCGCGTAAAGAATTTTTTTCATTCCCGTCCTCCGTAGTCGTTAGACTTCAATATGATAGCACATTCCGATCAAAATGTAAATGTTTTTTCTGTGAATTTTTATCAACTTTCCTGCGCGAGTCCGAGGTCGCGCTTTGTAAAGCTGTACGCCGCATTGCAGAAGCGGCAGGACAGCTCCAGCGCCTCCGGCTTGCCCTCGGCGACCTGCTCGGCAAACATGGCAAGCAGATCCTTTTTGCCCACCGAAAGCAGCGCACGCTGCATGCGATCGCGCGAGCAGTTGCAGCGGTAATCGACGTCCAGGACGTCAAAGGGGTCGTATTCGATGCCGCGGAGCGCAATGTCGGCAATGTCCGTGAGGCTCTTGCCTTCGTCAAACAGATGCGAGACGTTGGTGAGCGCCGCCGCGTTTTCCTCGAGCTTTGCAATGACCGCCTCATCCGCAAAGGGCAGCAGCTGCACGAGCACGCCTCCCGCCGCGCGGACGGTGGCGTCCTTGTCCACCAGCACGCCGAGCGCCAGCAGCGTCGGGATCTG
>ERZ791905.1384-NODE-1384-length-16366-cov-2.639936_pt1 | contig 16366 bp, 16 predicted proteins | sample MGYA00510147_ERZ791905 | MGnify/ENA primary metagenome ERZ791905 (study PRJEB30046, sample SAMN00792084) | human gut metagenome | study: EMG produced TPA metagenomics assembly of the A metagenome-wide association study of gut microbiota in type 2...
ATAAACCGGGCCGGGTGGGTGAGTGATGATGATATTCCGATCATGTAACATCGCTGGTGGCATGGTATTATTACCTAAAAGGTAATTATTTTCGGGGTGTTTACCATGCCAAAGGATCCGAAGCGCAAATCAACTCAGTACAAACCGTTGACGGTGATGCAGGAAGCCTACGCCCAGGAGTATGTGAAATGCCCTGAAAATCAGACTCAGGCGGCCATCAATGCCGGGTTCTCCCCAAAGTCTGCCCACGTCAAAGCCAGTACAATGATGCGTGATGAGCGTATCCAGAAACGAATTGCTGAGCTCATGGAGGAGCGCAACAAGCGCCTGCGCGTCAGCGCTGATTATGTCCTGCTGCGCCTGGTGGAAATCGACCAGATGGATGTGCTGGATATCCTGAACGATGACGGTGGGATGAAGCCGATCGCTGAATGGCCGAAGGTCTGGCGTACCTCTCTCAGTGCTATGGATATCGCTACCATCAAGACGACCCAGGCTTCTCTGCAAAAAGAGAATGGCGAGGCGGATCTCTCTGTTGAGGATGTCGAGCATATCCTGAAGAAGGTGAAATGGCCCGACAAGGTGAAAAACCTCGAGCTCATCGGTAAGCACGTCAACGTTAACGCGTTCAAAGAGCGCATGGAAGTTAACGTGAACGTTACCATTGCCGACCGCATTGCCGCCGCCCGGCGCCGCCTGAAAGAGCGCCAGGGTGGTGACCAGTGACAGACGCCGCTTTATCCCCGGAAGAACAGCTGATCGACGATATCGCCAGCTTTACGCATGACCCGCTGGGCTATGCGCTGTATTCGTTTCCGTGGGGCGAGGATGGCACAGAACTGGCGCACGCCTCCGGGCCGCGACAGTGGCAGGCTGACGCATTCCGTGAGATAGGCGAGCATCTGCAGAACCCGGCAACACGTCATCAGCCGCTGATGCTGGCCCGCGCATCCGGTCACGGTATCGGTAAATCTGCCTTCATCTCGATGCTCATCAACTGGGGCATGTCCACCTGCGAGGATTGCAAGGTGGTGGTGACCGCCAACACCGACAACCAGCTGCGCACGAAGACCTGGCCGGAAATCATCAAATGGTCGAACCTGGCCATAACGAAAGAGTGGTTTACCTGTACCGCTACGGCGATGTACAGCAACGATCCGGGCCACGATAAACGCTGGCGCGCTGATGCTATCCCGTGGTCAGAACACAATACCGAAGCGTTCGCCGGGCTGCACAACGAACGTAAGCGCATCATCGTGGTATTCGACGAAGCGTCCAACATTGCCGATCTGGTGTGGGAGGTTGCCGAGGGTGCTCTGACGGACGAAGATACCGAAATTATCTGGGTTGCATTCGGGAACCCGACGCGCAACACCGGGCGATTCCGCGAGTGCTTCCGCAAATACAAGCATCGCTGGAAGTGCGCGCAGATTGATTCACGCACCGTGGAAGGCACCAACAAACAGCAGCTGCAGAAGTGGGTCGATGACTACGGCGAGGACAGCGACTTTGTGCGGGTCCGTGTGCGCGGGATCTTCCCGGATGCCTCAGAACTGCAGTTTATCCCTACCGGGTTAACCGACGAAGCCATGAAGCGCATTGTGACAGAGGCGCAGGTTTCACACGCCCCGCGCATTATCGGCGTCGACCCGGCGTACTCCGGCGCGGATGACGCGGTGATCTACTTCCGCCAGGGGCTGCACAGCAAAGTGCTCTGGACCGGCAATAAGACTACCGACGACCTGATTATGGCGAAGCGCATCGCCGACTTTGAGGACCAGTACCAGGCCGACGCCGTGTTTATCGACTTTGGCTACGGCACCGGCCTGAAGTCCATCGGCGACGGCTGGGGTCGTACCTGGCAACTCGTGCCGTTTGGCGGGGCATCGTCTGATCCGCAGATGCTCAATAAGCGCGGCGAGATGTTCAACTCCTGTAAAACGTGGCTGAAGTTAGGCGGTGCGCTTGACGACCAGGAGACGGCGGACGACCTATCCGCGGCAGAGTACAAGGTGAAGGTGGACGGCAAGATCGTCATGGAGCCTAAGGAAGATATCAAAGAGCGTTTGGGCCGGTCGCCGGGCAAGGGTGATGCGCTACTTCTGACGTTCGCGTATCCAGTGACGAAGCGTTCAGATTTCCCTGCTGCCGGCGGTAAGCAGACCAACGTGATCAGCGAGTACGACCCGTGGGCGTAAAAAAAGCCCGCGCGTCTGCGGGCCTGGATGCAGGTTTATTTGGACTGGCCTTCGATGATTCTTTGTAGCTCATCGCGCACAACCTGCTTAAATTCTCTCAACTGAAATTCAGTTCTAAGATGGAATTTTTCCTGCCTGAAATGCCAGTCTCTCCCATCATGCAGAATGAAATCCCACTGCACGTATCCCGCACCAGTAAGGTGAACACGTTGCTTTTTGAAAAGCTGGTTATCACCATCAGCGTTAAGTGGCGCCATTGCTAACAACTCGTTTTCGTGTGAGAAGTGTTGCTCTTGCATATTCGGTCCTTATTTATCCCATTCAGGAAGTATACACAAAGCCCGCGCATCGGCGGGCTATTGTGACATGTCACGGTGTTACTTGATGGCATCAAATCCAGCATTAATAGCTTCCGCAATATTGGTGGCATTTGTTTTATCAAATTGCCCACTCTGAATAAGCGCCGCATGCAGGCATTGCAACTTCATGTTGTATAAGTGTTCGCGCATGTAATCATTATCACTTTTTTCTTTAGCGTAAACATCCCGAGAAGTATTTGTATTTGTTTTCAGCATGCGCGCAAAATACCATTCCTGAATGGTAACGCCTATTCCGTGATCTTCACTCAGCATTAACCCGGCAAGCGCTTCGCCTTGGATTGCCTGAGGTATTTCAAAATTCATTACACTTGCACTAAAAGGGAATGATCCATAAAAAACGCAATCATCTCCCTGAAAAATTCTGATGCATTTATCTGGCCATTCGGATAAATATTTTGCCAACATATCTACAGTTTTCATAATCTCACCTTAAAAAAATGCCCGGCGAACCGGGCGAAACAGGGATGATGGAAAGTGCCGTCCTTGGCTGGGTGTCACAGGGTTTACAGCATGAAGTCATCGCAATGGCGTCCTGCTGTAAAAAGGGCGGTGGTCAGAAAGGGAATAACTGCCACCGCCAAACTTGCTCTGGAACTACGGGTATCACGGTCCTGAGGCGTGATTCTGGTGTGGTGGCCGGTGCTGATCTCCGGCTTGCAAATGGACTACCCGTCGTCGCCATGGTGAGCCATTACCTCACCATCTAGCTGATAAGTTAGCGCATCAGCCTGCGCATTCACCACAACGGAAAGAGCACTGAACGCTGCATTGTGGCTCTATCTCAGCTGCGCCGACTGCAGTCCCGATATGACCAACCCCTGAGAGGGTATCTGCCAATTACTTTTAGGCTCGGTCAATGCTCTTACCTGTTGTGCCCTCGTCTCTTCCGAGGTGTCACACCGTACCGCCACGATGGTGAGTCGCTGTCGTGCATGCAGGGCATGGCTTGCACATTCCGGCTACCCGCTGGGCCATGTACCAAGGAGCCCCCGGACCGCTATCGACGCATGTGCCATACGCCGGATGCTTTCACACCTGGAAGCGCACTCCGCCATCTGAGTAACGACAAAGCCACCAATGGAAGGGAATGGGGTGCGCTTTCATGTTGTGTTTACCAAAAAGGTAATAATTTATCGTCAAAAGGTCAATACACTACGACAAATAAATCATATGTGGTTAAATTGGTAATAATTTAAACGCGTATGGAGCGCAGCAAAATGTGCATCAGCAAGCCGAAAGTGAGTTCTCCGCAGGTTCAGGCGGCGCCGCAGGTTTCCGATTCTGCTGTACAGAACGCCGCCGATAGCGATCGTCGTCGCCGTGCCGCAGCGGGCGGGCAGAAATCAACAATCCTGACGTCGAGCCAGGGTGTAACGCAGCCTTCTGGCGGCACTCAGGGTAAGACCCTGCTCGGGGCGTAATCCATGGCCGAACTCTCTCCGAAACAGCATTACCTCAAACACCTGGGGCAGCTCAAAAATGAGCGCACCAGCTTTGAGGAGCACTGGCGCGAGCTGGCGGAATTTATCGATCCGCGCAGCACGCGCTTTCTTACGACGGAGAGAAACAACGGCAGCAAGCGTAATACCCGCATCGTTGACCCTACCGCCTCCAAAGCTGCCCGCACTCTGCAATCAGGCATGCTTTCAGGTATCACCAGCCCAACCCGCCCATGGTTTAAGCTGGCAACGCCGGATCCGGAGATGATGCAATATGGACCGGTAAAACGCTGGCTTGATGTGGTCATGACCAGGATGAACGACGTCATGAACCGCTCTAACGTCTACCAGTCCCTGCCGATTATCTACCGGCACCTTGGTGTTTTTGGTACCGCGGCTATGGCGGTTCTCGAAGACGACGAAGATGTGATTCGTACTCATCCTCTGCCGATCGGAAGTTACTACCTGTCAAACTCGCATCGTTTGTCAGTCGATACCACGTATCGCGTTTTCTCCATGACTGCCCGCCAGATTGTTATGCAGTTTGGCCTGGACAACGTCAGTAACGCCGTGCGCGGCGCCTGGGATAACGCGAACTATGAAGCATGGTTCGATGTGGTCCATCTGACAGAGCCCAATATCGATCGTGTGAATGGCAAGCTGAATTCCCGTAACAAGGCATTCAAATCGGTGTATTTCGAGTTGTCCGGAGACGGTGACAAGCTCCTTCGTGAGGCTGGTTTTGATGAGCCGCCTATCCTTTCACCGCGCTGGGAGATTAACGGGGAAGACGTTTACGGGAGTAACTGCCCGGGAATGATGGCGCTCGGTACTGGTAAGGCGCTGCAGCTGGAGCAAATTCGCAAAGCTAACGCGATCGATAAGCTTGTTAACCCGCCAATGGTGGCCCCGACAGGTCTTAAAAATAAGCTGATCAACCTTGCCCCTGGCGGAGTTACTTATGTCGATGAGGTTGATGCTACCAAGCTAGTGCGTCCGGCTTACGCCGTCAGCCCGCAGCTTAATGACATGCTCGGCAGCATTGCTGATGACCGCCAAATGATTGAAGCCTGCTTCTTCTCTGACCTGTTTAACCTGTTCAGCACCATCAACACCAGGAGCATGCCAGTGGAAGCTGTGGCCGCAATGCAGGATGAGAAACTCCTGCAGCTTGGTCCAGTACTGGAGCGACTTAATGATGAATTCCTTGATCCTTTCGTTGATCGCACATTCAACATCATGGCGCGCCGCAACCTCTTTCCTGAGCCACCGGAAGAACTGCAGGGCACTCCTCTGAAAGTTGAATATGTATCCATTTTGGCACAGGCCCAAAAATCCATAGGGATCAGCAGCGTTGAGCGCTTTGTTGGCTTTGTTGGGAATCTTGCAAAAGCCAATCCTGCGGCGCTCGACAAACTCAATATCGACCAGACGATTGACGAGTACGGAAATATGCTCGGCGTCCCGGCCACGATCGTTAACTCTGATGATGAGGTGCAAGCTACGCGCGAGCAGCGTGCTCAAATGGAGCAACAGCAGCAGATGATGGCTATGGCCCAGCAAGCTGGCGCAACCGCTAAGACCCTGAGCGATACCAACACCGCTGACCCTAGCCTGTTAAAAACCCTCTCTGATGCTGCTCAGCAGCCGGCGGTGACGCAATGACTGATTACCTGAGCGAAGAAGAGCGTGAAGAACTGGCAGCAGATGAGCTCAAAAGGCAGCAGTTACGGCGCGAGAACGAACTTAATGACCTGCGCCTCATCTGCGAGACAGAATACGGCCGCCGTTTCATCTGGCGCCTGATTGAGCAGGCTGGGGTGTGGCGTACGACTTATACCGGTGAGGCGCTCTCGGCAGCCTTCGCCGAAGGAAAACGTAACACGGGACTGAAAGTCTTTTCCGACGTGATGGAGGCGTGTCCCGATCAGTATCTGGCAATGGCCAAAGAGGCCAGCGAGGAATAGCGATGAATTTATTTGAGCGTCTGATGTATCGGCGTTTGTGCAATGAGCAGCCTGCAGATGGTGGGGCAGCTCCAGCAGCATCCGAACCATCCCCGACTCCTGCGGCTGAGCAATCTGAAGCAGCGCAACAACCAGCAGCAGATCCAGAACCTTCGCCAACTGATGGTGATAAACCTGAGCCGACTGGCGATAAGCCAACTCCTTCTGCTGAACCATCGGTTCCAGAAAAATATGAACTAACGGCACCTGAAGGCACTGAGCTGGACTCAAAAGCTGTTGAGTTGTTTGAGCCCGTGGCGCGCGAGCTTGGTCTTTCTAATGACCAGGCGCAGAAGTTGGCTGGACTGTGGCCACAACTGCAGGAGCAAATCCAGAACCGCCAGGCTGAGTCGTGGGGGCAGCAGGTTGAACAGTGGGCAGCTGACACGAAGGCTGACAAAGAAATCGGTGGCGACAAATTAACGGTATCCGTCGGACACGCGCAGAAGGCGCTGGATACCTTCGCATCGAAAGAGTTCCGCGAATTCCTTGACTCTACCGGCCTGGGTAACCACCCGGAAATGGTTCGGGCGTTCGCAAAGGTAGGCAAGTTGATGAGTGAAGACAGTTTCGTCACTGGCCAGGGTAACGGATCGCCGAAAAACGATCTGGTCGAAGCGTTTTATCCAAGCAAAAAATAGTGAGGTGTAATCATGGCTTTAATTGGTCAGACGCTGCCTTCTCTTCTTGACGTGTACAGCCGTACCGACAAGAACGGGCGGATCGCTAAAATCGTCGAGCAACTGGCGAAAAGCAACGATGTCATTACCGATGCGATTTACGTGCCGTGTAACGACGGTTCCAAGCACAAAACTACCATCCGTGCCGGTATCCCCGAGCCGGTGTGGCGCCGTTATAACCAGGGCGTGCAGCCTACCAAAACCCAGACCGTTCCGGTGACTGACACTACCGGTATGCTGTACGACCTGGGCTTTGTGGACAAAGACCTGGCCGATCGCTCAGGTAATGCGGACTCGTTCCGCGTGTCCGAGAACATGGGCAAGCTGCAGGGCTTCAACAACAAGGTTTCCCGCTACACCTTCTACGGCAATACCGATGCTGAGCCGGAAGCGTTCATGGGCCTGGCTCCGCGCTTCAACACTCTGAGCACCTCCAAAGCGGCCAGCGCGGAGAACGTATTCAGCGCTGGCGGTGCAGGCTCCACCAATACCTCCATCTGGTTCATGTCATGGGGCGAGAACACCGCGCACATGATCTACCCGGAAGGTATGGTCGCCGGATTCCAGCATGAAGATCTCGGCAATGACCTGGTCAGCGATGGTAACGGCGGCCAGTTCCGCGCGTACCGCGATGAGTTCAAATGGCATCTCGGCCTGTCAGTCCGTGACTGGCGTTCGATCTCGCGTATCTGCAACATCGATGTCACCACGCTGACTAAAGACGCCGCCAGCGGCGCCGACCTCATCAGCATGATGGTCGATGCGTACTACGCGCGTGATGTAGCAATGCTGGGCGATGGCAAAGAGGTCATCTACTGCAACAAAACCATCCATGCCTGGCTGCACAAGCAGGCTATGAATGCGAAAAACGTTAACCTGACGATCGACGAATATGCTGGTAAGAAAATCGTTTCTTTCCTGGGTATTCCGATCCGTCGCGCTGACGCCATCCTGAATACTGAATCAGCCGTAACGGCGTAAGGGGGGATCATGCTGCTCGACCAGCAAGCGCTTTTTTCCGCAGCTCAGGCCATTACGGCCACGGCTGCTTCGACCAACGTCATTGATACCGGCAGCAATAAAGATGTCGGTAAATATGGCGATATCCCGCTGCTTATCCAGGTGGTTGAAGGTTTCAACAACCTGACCAGCCTGACTGTGACGGTGCAAACCGATGACAACTCTGCATTCAGTTCCGCTGCGGACGTGCTGTCCATGACGATCCCTCTGGCGTCTCTGGTGCTGGGCTATAAGTCGCCGGTTATCACGTTGCCGATGAAGATGGAACGCTACATCCGTCTGAACTATACGGTGACTGGTACTGCGCCGACCACTGGCAAAGTCACTGCGGGTATCACCGGAGGCGTGCAAACCAATGCCTGAGTACAAAGTCGCTAAGCGGTCATTCATCAATGGCCGCCTGCATGAGCCGGGTGACATCGTTACCTACGACGGTGAGCCGGGAAGTAATCTGGTTTCCGTTGATGCCAGCCTGAGCGAAAAGATTGTCCCGGCCAGTGCAGAAGAGTTAACCGAGCTCGACGATTTGCGCAAACAGTATGAAGAAATGTTCGGCGAAGCGCCGCATTTCAATACCAAAGCGGAAACTCTGAAGGCGAAGATCGCCGAAAGGCGAAAAGAACTCGGGGTGTAAGCCCTCATAACCAAAGGGGCGAAAGCCCCTTTTTAGTTGGTGGATGATATGGCATCAGTGATCAATATCTGTAATATCGCGCTGGCACGTATAGGCAACAGCCGGACGATTAATAGCCTCACCGAAAAGACCAAAGAGGCATATACCTGCAACCTGTTTTACGAGTCCATGCGCGACGCAGTTCTGGCAGACAACGACTGGAACTTTGCCATGTCGCGCGTTGTCCTGGCTGACCTTGGCGACCCTGCGCCGGGATGGTTGTTCCGGTATCAGTACCCGACCGACTGCGCGCGCATAGCTGCCATATTACCGAAGTGGTTCACTGGGTCTCATATCGTTCTGCAGGATAAGCCTGTTTTTGAAGTTGGCAGCAATGAAGATGGCACTGGCCGCGTCATTCATACCAATGAGTCTCAGGCGGTACTGCTATACGTGAAAAGCATCACTGACCCGACGATGTTTGATGCCCTGTTCGCTGATGCTCTTTCGTGGCGTATGGCGGCAGAGATAGCCATGCCGATCGCGGCAAATGCCAGTCTCGGTCAGCAGGCAATGGCCAATTATCAGCAGGTGCTTACGGCGGCCATGCAACGCTCTCTTGATGAGGCACATGAACCGCAGCAGGCGATGTCAGACCTTGCCAGTGCGAGGATCTGCTGATGGCTTATTCACTGGTGCAGCCGTCGCTGGCTGGCGGCGAGATATCGCCTTCACTGTATGGTCGAATCGATCTTGAAAAATACCAGACGTCATTGCGCCGCTGCCGCAATTTCATCGTCCGGCAGTCAGGCGGCATTGAAAATCGTCCCGGCTTCCGGTTCCTGGGGAGCGCGAAATATGCAGACCGTTACTGCCGGCTAATACCTTTTCAGTTCAGCGTATCGCAAACCTATGCGCTCGAGCTCGGTGATCACTATTTTCGTGTCTGGTCTAACGGCGCGCTGGTTACGGACGGCGGCGGCCCTGTTGAAGTTGCTACCCCATGGCCGGTGAGCGTCATCTCTGAGCTGAAATTTACGCAGTCTGCCGATGTGATGACAGTGTGCCACAACGATTATCCGCCGCTTGAGATCCGCCGTTACGGAGAGGCTGACTGGCGCACCGCCGCAGTGACAACAACCAGCGGGCCATTCCAGGACCTGAACACAGACGACTCGGTAACTGTGTACGCCTCAGGCCGAACTGGATCCGTAACGTTGACTGCCAGCAGCCCGATTTTCAAAAGCCAGCACGTGGGAAAACTGTTCTACATGGAACAGAAAGCGGTAGATAGTGTTGGTCGGTGGGAAACCGATAAAGACATCGGGATCGGTGACGAGTGCCGATATCAGGAAAACTTTTATCGCTGTGTTGACGGCGGTTCTAATGGCACAACTGGCACTGTTGCTCCGACCCATACAACGGGAGATTCCTGGGATGGCTGGGGTCTTGGTGGCCGTAACGGTGTGCTGTGGCGCTATCTGCATAGTGGTTTTGGCGTGTGCCGTATTACCGCCGTCGCCGGAGATGGACTAACTGCAACAGCCGACGTTGTGCCACGTCAGGATGGTGAGATCGAGCTGCCGGCGCAAGTGGTAGGTAGCACCTTCGCCACTTACAAATGGGCGCATTATGCCTGGAACGATACAGACGGCTACCCGGGTACAGTTACCTATTACCAGCAGAGGCTGATTTTCGGCGGCAGCCGGGCATTTCCTCAAACTATATGGTGTAGCCGTACCGGTGATTATCACAACTTCTATCGCAGCAACCCGAAGGTTGACGACGATGCGATAACCTATAACTACGCCGGTCGCCAGCTGAACAAAATCCTGCATCTTCTCGATGTCGGTCAGCTTATCGTGCTGACCAGCGGCGGAGAGTTCAAGGTGACAGGCGACAGCAACGGCAACCTGACGGGAACCGGTGGCTTTGCGATGTCCGGTCAGTCGTTCAACGGTAGCAGCGATCTGGCACCAATCAACGTTGGTAGCGTTGCACTGTACGTTCAGCAGAAGGGCTCCATCATCCGTGACCTGTTTTACTCATTCGACCAGGACAGCTATCAATCCAGTGATCTGACCCTTCTTGCCAGTCACCTGTTTAACGGTTACAGCATCAGAGACTGGGCTTTGTCTGTACAGCCGTTCAGCGTTGCATGGTGTGCGAGGAGTGACGGCATGCTTCTTGGGCTGACTTATCTCCGTGAGCAGCAGGTATATGCCTGGCATCCGCACCCGATGACTAATGGCTATGTCGAATCGATCTGCAGTATTAGCGAAGGGCAGGAAGATGCGGTCTATGCGCTTATTCGCCGTACGGTGAATGGATCGACAGTTCGTTATATTGAACGACTGAACACCAGGCAGTTTACAGAACAGCAGGATGCATTTTTCGTGGATTCTGGCCTGTCTTACAGCGGAGAAAACACCGACTCTTCACGCACAATGACGATCAGTTCCACCGGTGGCTGGACCTACCAGGATGAATTCACGCTAACATGCAGCTCTGCAATCTTCGACTCATCGAGCACTGATTACGAGATCCATATTCCCTACACCGAAGGCGGTGTCAGCAAGTCGATGCGTTTGAGCATTGCTGGTGTTATCTCATCAACAGTGGCTACCGTATTAGCAAACCGTGATGTGCCGACAGCGCTGCGTAACACTGCGCAATCAACATGGTCGATAGCACGTCGGACATTTGCGGGAATGTCTCACCTCGAGGGGCAGACGGTTAGCATTCTTGCCGACGGTAACGTTGAACCTCAGCAGGTTGTATCAGGCGGCGAAGTGACGATCGAAAACCACTCGTCAGTGGTGCATATCGGTTTGCCGGTAGCCGCGGTTATCGAAACGCTGGACGTGAACGTTGCAGGGCAGTCTACGCTGCTGGATAAGACCAAACTCATCAATCAGCTTTGCGTAATGCTCAACAGCGGGCGCTCGGTTTGGGCCGGAACAGATGATGCTCACTTGCTGGAGTATACCCAGCGTGAGTGGGAATTCTACGACGACCCAGTAGGGCTAAAGACGGGCATCATCGATATGAACCTCGATGCAAACTGGGAGCGTAACGGGCGGGTTGTAATCAGCCATTCCGATCCGCTGCCGCTTGGCATTCTGGCCATTATACCGCGCGTAACGGTAGGGGGCTGATATGCGGAAAGTTGAGATAGTCAGCGTTACTGACGAGCATATCTGCGCCATTCTCCCGCATGTCCGCCAGGCAGACCACGATGAGTTTATGGCTGCCGCCGGGATGACTCCGGAGGAAGTCATTAATCGCGCCATGAAAAGCGCTTCGGTAGCCGCTGCAGGGATGATTAACGGCCAGGTGGTAACCATCTTCGGTATATCTCCTGCATCGATCATCACCGGACGAGGTATTCCGTGGCTGGTTAGCACCGACCATATTGAGCATCAGCCGCTGACATTCCTCCGCCATTGCCGCCCGGTTCTTCGTGACATGTCACGCGGATATCGCGTGCTTGAAAATTACGTAGATGCGCGTAACCACGCAGCAAAATCCTGGCTGCACTGGATGGGGTTCACCCTGGCAGATCCTGAGCCATACGGATTAAAGGTCATGCCATTTCACCACTTTACGAAGGAGATCGACCATGTGTGATGTCGGTACCGCAGCGCTGGCAGTTTCCGCCGTCTCTGGCGGTCTCAGCGCTTACAGCCAGATCCAGACAGGCCGCGCTAACGCCGCGCTGGCGAACGCTAACGCCGACGCTCAGGAGCAGGCCGCCCGCGACACTATCAATACAGCTAATGACCAGGCATACCAGCAGCGGCAGCAGGCCCGGCGGGTTGCCGGACAGCAAACCAATGCACTGGCTGCTAACGGCGCCGACCTGACGAGCGGTAACGCATTGGACCTGACAACTGAAACCATGCAGCAGGGCACGCTCGACGCGCTGACCACCATCAACAACGGCCAGCGACAGGCCGCCGGGTTGCAGTTCCAGGCTGATACCAGCCGAGCGCAAGGGAAAATTGATAAGCAGTCCGGAATGCTTGGCGCAGGTTCAACACTGCTCAACTCCACGCTGACCGGTCTTAATGCATACAAGACGCTGGGCGGTACCTGGAAGCCGCTTTCCGCTAAGTAAAAGGAGCTGACTATGCCAACTGTTCCGCAATATCAACGCCAGAGCCAGACGCAAACCGCGCCGGTGATGACGAGCAATCTTCGTGTGCCGGAAAATCCGCTGGTGCAGGGCATCCAGCAGGCTGCTGATACGTCGATCAATATGATGGCTGATGCAAAGCGCAAGGCTGATGTAGCGCTTAGCCAGGATGCTCTGCTGCAGTTTAATCAGTTCGGTGATGACCAGTTCAACAATCCTGACAATGGTCTGATAACGAAGCAGGGAAAAGCTGCGCTAGGGCAAAGCGATGTCGTCATGCAGAACATGCAGCAGAAAGCTCAGGACTTGCTGGGTACCGTGCCGGATGGCGAGGCCCGTCAGCAGTTATCTTTTCAATTGCAGCAGTCGATGCAGTCATTTCACAACCAGGCCCGCCGGTATGAGGTTGGCCAGTTCCAGCAATTTCAGGATCAGGCGTTTACTTCTGGAAACTCCCTAGCCGTAACTCAGTCCACCGATCTTTATAACGATAACCAGGCCTTCGTGGGTCTTGCCAAACAGCGTTTTGATGCTATTGATCAGTATGCTGATGCTCATGGCATGCCTGATGAATGGCGCGTGCAGCAGAAAACGCAGCTGAAGGAGCAGATGGGGCAATCGGCCTGGGTCGGAAACATTGCTCAAAAATACAGCGAATTACTTCAAACAAACGGCGAACCAGGAGATCTTGATGGTGTTGGCCGCGTTGTGGCTCACGGTAACTCTGGCGCAGCCAGGGGCCTGAGGAATAACAACCCCGGTAATATTGAAGCAGGTTCAAACCCCTGGGAGGGGCAGACGGGGAGTGATGGCCGTTTTGCTACTTTTGCGACGCCCGAGCATGGGATCCGCGCGCTGGGTAAAAACCTGCTGTCGTACCAGCGCCAGGGATACGACACCGTGAGCGAGATCGTTAATCGTTGGGCGCCGGCCAGCGATGGCAATAACACCGATGCTTATATCAAGGCGCTGTGCAGCGCTCTTGGTGTGGGAGCTAATGACCCGCTTGATGTGTCCAACCCTAAAACCCTTGCAGCTTTGTGTGCCGGTATTGTTAAGCATGAAAATGGCAGTGTTCCATATAGTGCTGACCAGCTTGAAACTGGCGTGTCGGCTGCGCTCGGGTTAACTAACCTTGATTCACCAAAGCGCTATACGGGAAATGCCGCTTTTGATGCTATGAGCCCTCAAATGCAAATGCAGGCATTGAGGCAGGCTAACGAGCTTAATAACCAGTACCGTCAGCAGTATGCTGAACAACTTAGCTCTGTAGTGAAGGATGCATATTCAGCTCTTGATGAGGGGCTTAGACCGGCTCAATTACCTTCTGAGGCTGATTTTATCCGGGCTAATGGCCCTCGCGTTGGGGCGTTGAAATGGCAAGATATGCAGGCGCAGATACAATATGGCGGCGTAATTGGTGCAGCTAAGGACCTTACCCCTGAAGGACGACAGGACATTCTTGAGCGACTTCGCCCACAGGATCCAAATGCTCCTGGCTTTGCAGCTAACCAGCAACGATGGGAGAAAATGCAGAGCAAATTTAAGCAAATGGATACAGAGTGGCAGGCACAACAGGGGCGCAACCGCTTAGTTTCATCCTTGCAAAATAACTTCCCCTTAGATCCTAACGACAAAAGTAACCAGGCAGCCGTGGACCATTACTTTGCTCAGGATATTGCGCCTTCGTTTTCGATATCTGATCCGCAGAGCATCAATGCGCTGGCCACCGTCACAACTAAAAGCGGCATGATACCAACGCAGGACAAAACTATGCTTAACAGCGGAGCAACCTCAAGAGATCCTGCACTGGTTGTTCCTATGGCAAAATTCTACGGCCAGTTATTCGATAATAACCCGGCGGCCGCGGCAACCCTTGATAAGGGAACGATGGCATTTTATGGGAAGGTTTACGATTATTCCCGCGCTGGAGTTCCGGAGGATAAGGCTGTGGACATGGCATATAGCCAGGTATTCCAGCAGGATGACCGGATGAAACAGATGCTTTCCACTGCCATGCGAGACAAAAAATATGTCGCCGCACGGACAACTGCTGCACAAAACAACGCCAGCAGCCTGACCTCATTTGGTTCTTGGTCTCCAGACATTACCGATCCAGGCAAATCAAATGCGGCCTATCAGCGTGATTACCAGACAATTTACGATGCAAACTTTGCACAGACTGGTGGCGATGCAGACCAGGCTGAGAAAATGACCAACGCCATGATCAGAACCACATGGGGAGTTTCTACTATTAATGGTAGTGCAGAGGTTATGAAATATGCCCCAGAAGCGCTTTATGGGGTAAACAGTGGATCTGGTAACTGGATAGAAGGCCAATGGTATCAGGAGAAAAACGAGCTTAAAGCTAAAGCTTTTGGTGGTGCTCGTAGTGATACTGATTTGGTTATCGTTCCTGATGGTGTCACGCCAAGAGATAAAAGCTATGCGGTCATGGTGAGACAGAAAAATCAGGACGGTTACGATGATGTCCGTCCGTATTATGGTGAGAATGGGCTTCCCGTTCGCTTCAAACCAGATCAGCAGACATCTCCGATGTACAGGCAAACCATGCAGTTCCAGCAGCAACGAGTCGATGAGGCTAGAGTGAAGCGAGAAGGAAATCCATTACCGCAGTTCAGTAACAATGAAGGCTATACGCCGCCAGATCTGACTAAGCCTTTTGGCTATGGTTCAGCCAATAACCTTCCTAGCAACATTTACGCAGGGGGCAAATAATGCCGACGTATGAACAGGATCCGAAAGAGTTGCTTGGCGAGGACATTCAGCAGATAGCCACGCCAGATGACAGCGATTTTTATATGGAAACGCCTTCTTTGCTCTCTGCCGTAAATCCATTTACCAGCGATCAGCGCATTCAGCAATCCAGGCAAGCAGCTTTCCGCATAGATAACTCCCTGGGTAGTTTTATCGCCAGCGCTCCGTTCAGCCAGTTTGACCGAGTTGACGGCTATAACCCGTTTGATAATGATGCCGCAGATATTAAAGGCTATGAGGACTTTGCTGATTCATTTATCAACTCCGGATCGCCAGAGGAAACTCTTGCTATTAAGCACCGCATAGATCAGCAGAAGGCGGACAGGGAATATCTATCCGAGGTCGGAGGCGCAGGAACGATTTCAAGTCTGGCAATGGGAATGATTGATCCGGTTAACGTCGCTGCGATGTTCATTCCAGCCGGAGCCGTGGCCCGCGGCGGGAGCATAGCAGAAACAGCTGGGCGCTTTGCCTTAGCTAACGCCGCAGGCGGAGTTGCGTCAGAAGCGTCATTGCAGGCGACGCAGGAAACAAGATCGGCGATGGAGAGCATTTCAAACGTAGCGGTTGATGCGCTTGTTGGCGGTATTCTTGGCGCTGGCGCACAGGTTCTTGCAGGGCCCGCTCAGCGCTCCGCTGTTGCTAATGCCATTGGTGAAAATTTGCGGGGCATGGACTCTCCGCAGAGCATTGGCGCCGCGCAGGTGTTCAATACGACGCTAGATCAGGAGCAACTAGCTGGGCTTGGTCTCGCAAATAAAACACTCAGCGTCACGCCTGCTGGCCGGCTGGCTCAGTCTCCATCACTGGTTTCCCGACAGATAAACCAGCAACTGGCTGAGAATAACTATTTCTTTGCCAAAAATGACGAAGGCCTAGCTACATTTACGGCAGCAGAAACAAAGATTAAGCAATACGATGCCATGCTCTATAAGCAGATGGAAACCACCCGAGACGCTTATCAGCAGTACAGCAAGTCCGTCAGCGCCAGCGGTGCGAAGAGGATGAACTTTGTAGATTTCAATGAGGCTGTGGGCATGGCTATGCGCCGCGGCGATCAGAGTGATATTCCTGAAGTGGCGCAGGCGGCCACCAGTATTCGACCTATTTTCGA
>ERZ791905.1385-NODE-1385-length-16318-cov-7.643239_pt1 | contig 16318 bp, 10 predicted proteins | sample MGYA00510147_ERZ791905 | MGnify/ENA primary metagenome ERZ791905 (study PRJEB30046, sample SAMN00792084) | human gut metagenome | study: EMG produced TPA metagenomics assembly of the A metagenome-wide association study of gut microbiota in type 2...
GCATAAAAGCGCCGCACGGCAAATTTGCCGTGCGGCGCTTTTTCGCATTGACACAGGCATGCAAACCTGCTATAATACCCTTTAAACACGTTTTGTGAGGTGACCCGCATGACAGACCTGTTATGCCGCATATTCATCAAGAACCGGGACAATCTTGCATCTCCGCACGTCCGGAACGCCTACGGCAGCCTTGCCGGCGCGGTGGGCATCGTCTGCAACCTTCTGCTCTTTGCCGCAAAGCTGACGGTCGGCACACTCTGCGGCAGCGTTGCCGTCACGGCGGACGCGGTGAACAACCTGTCCGACGCGGCATCCGGCATCATCAGCCTGCTCGGCTTCCGGATGGCGGCGCGTCCTGCCGATGCGGATCATCCGTTCGGACACGCGCGGTATGAATACCTCGCCGGGCTCACGGTGGCGGTGCTGATCCTGTCCATCGGCATCGAGCTGCTCCGCAGCAGCATCGGAAAGCTGATCACGCCGACGCCGGTTGCCTTCTCTGCCGTGACGGTCGCCGTGCTGATCGGCTCGATCGCCGTCAAGCTGTGGCTGTCCGTTTTTTATCGGAAGATCGGCAAGAAGATCAACTCCGGCACGCTGACTGCATCCTCCGCCGACAGCCGGAACGACGTTATTTCCAGTGCGGCGGTGCTTTTGTCGGTCTGCCTTGTGCCCTACATCGGCGCATGGCTGGACGGCGCGATCGGCGTGGCGGTGGCATTGTTCATCCTTTACAGCGGCATCGGGCTGATCCGCGACATGCTCGACCCGATTCTCGGCAAAGCCCCCGATCCCGTGCTGGTCGAACAGGTGCGGGATGAGATCATGCGCTACCCGTCCGTACTCGGCACGCATGACCTGATGATCCACGACTACGGACCGGGCAAGCAGTTTGCCAGCGTCCATGTCGAGGTGGACGCCGCAGGCGACATCATTGCCATCCACGACGAGATCGACAACATCGAACATGCGCTCTTTGTCAAATACGGGCTGCATACCGTGATCCACATGGACCCGATCGTGACCGGCGACTCGGCGCTCGCCGAGCTGCGCGAGACCGTCTCCGACATTGTGACCGGCATCGACCCGCAGCTCTCCATCCACGACCTGCGCATGGTGCCCGGCACGACGCACACGACCTTAGTATTTGACTGCGTGGTGCCGCCCGGCTATCCGATGAGCAGCGCCGCCCTCTGCGACCGCATCTGCTCGGAGATCGCCGCCAGCCGCCCCGACATCCGCTGTGCCATTCACATTGAAGAAAGCTATGCGTCGCTCCCGCACACAGCCGGAAAGCATGCGAAGAAATAGAAAAAGACCGCCCTTTCGAGCGGTCTTTTTCTATTCACCGAACTTGAAGAAGTGCGCGAAGCTGATACAGTACATCGGCAAGCGTAAAGGCGCCGTCTCCGTCGTAATCCGCCCGGAACGCCGGCGCCGTCCCCGACGCAAGTGCCTGCAGCAGCACGCGAATATCGGCAAGATCGAATTTTCCGTCGCCGTTCAGATCGTCTGTAAGCCCAATAAGGTCGGCGCGGTTCAGCTTCACTGCGGCTCTGCCCGACTTGCCCGCCACATTGGTTGAACTGAGCGCATACAGATACCCGTCAAGGCAGCTGACGCTGTTCCAGACCTGGTACTCACCATTGCCCGGAACAAACGGACTTGTCAGCGCCGTAAAGCTCGGCGAAACGCCGCCTTCGGTCGCCGTGATCTCGCTGTCATAGGTCAGCGGTTCATTGGAAACAATCACGTGCACCACATAGGGCAGACTGATACTGCGGCTGCCGACATAATCCTCGTTGCTCTGGTAAGAGACCGCCACTCTGCCGTCCGGCAGTGTGGTGATCGAAGGCGCGCCGCAGGAATAGCCCGCGGCAAGGCTGCCCGCCGTGAACAGATTGGTGGGCGCGGCGATCGGGCGCATCTTATCGGTCGCCCAGGTCTTGCCGTCCTTGGAAAAGGCAAGCGTGATGACAAGACCCGCATAGCCGGTCCCGGTCTTTGTGCCGTCCGGGCGGATGTAAGGGCGCGCGTTGTAGTCCTGCGCCTCGATCACCATGGCAATGCTGCCGTCCGACAGCCTTGTGACCGACGGCATGCCGTCGCGCGAGCCGAGCGGGCTGCTTGTGCGGACACTGCCGTCGATTGCGATATTGTCCGTGGTATCGGTGTTCCATGTGCCGCCCGCGATCGAATAGCTGAAATAGCGGATCTGCTGCCGCCACGGTGACTTGTCCGCCGCCACGCTGAGATCATCCGCGTAATAGAGCAGCACGGTATCGTCGTCCGTTTGGATCATCATTGGCTCCCAATAGCCGCGATAAGAGCTGTAAATGCTGTTGTCCTTCGCGTGTTCCGCCGTGCGGCGCAGGCAGGTATTTTCAATGAGCACAATCTCGTCGCCGAAGGTCGCGCCGCCGTCAAGACTGGTCACAACGCGCAGCGAGGTGTAAAACGTGCCGACCGTGGCATTGCCGAAGCCATTGGTATCGCAGCGGTAGGCGATCAGCACAAGATCCGCGCCGTTTTGCCCCTTGCCGGGCAGCACAAAAGGCTGATGGTTGGCAGGATTCAGCCGATGTGAGGCAGACATCGCGGTCTTCTGCGGCGTTGGAAGCGGGCGTGTGGTCGTCCAGCTGTCGCCGTGATCGGCGCTGAAGCTGACGCATGTGCCGTGCGTGGCAAGCAGCCTGCCGTCGCTGAGCTTCGCAAGGCGCGGATAGGTGCCGGCAGCGGAGATCACGGGAGTATTCTCCGTATATGCCCACGAGACAGCGGTGGAATTCGCCGCACCGGCGGCGCAGATCATCGCAAGCGCGCAGGCAATCGCCGCGCAGACAGATATGAGCTTTTTCATAGCGGATCTCCTTTTTTCTTGTACAGATCCAGTGTATCGGAAAGCAAAAGCATTGTCAAGGCAAAAAAACGCCGGAAACTGACGCAAAGGATCGGCTTTGCAAAGAAAAAGCCCCGCGAACCGGGGCTTTTTGTGTTTGCTTATTTGCCGAAGCCGCTGACGCGCGATGCAATGCTCGGCTGTGCATTGTAGATGCCGAGGACAGTATCCGCCGCATAAGGACCGCCGTTCATGTCGAATTCGGTGCCGCTCAAGGTATAGGACTGAATAAAGACATAGCGTTGTTCTTTTTTCCAATCGAGGTACGCATGGTAGATCATGAAGCGATTGCCTGCCGCGTCGGTGGTGAACGCCGCATGTCCCGGGCCGTGGATGCCGTTCTGCCGCGTGAACATCGGCTTTGCGCTCTTGATCCACGAATTTTTGTCCAGCGGGTCGGCGCCTGCCTTCAGCACCAGCTTGCCGAGTGCGTAGTAGGACGTCCAGTAGCCGCTGCCGGTGTAGGTGACGATGATCTCGCCGTTATCACCGTAGACTGCGGTTGCGCCCTCGACGACCATCGGGTATGCAGCGCCGGTCGCAGCATTATACGCATAGCCGTGCTTCTCCCAGTCATAATCCGAAACGTTGAAGATGGTGGTCTCGCTTGCGACCTCATAGGGGTTCTTGAGGAGCGCAATGCTGTTGTTCTGCCTGAAGTTTGCCGTGCCGCGCCCGGTCTCGCTCGTCCACATGAGATAGGTCTTGCCGTTTGCACGCAGCAGCGACTGACCGATTGCCCAGGTGGTGTCGTTATCCACGACCATCTTGACGGGCACGCCGACCTCCCCGGTCACAGGCGAGCCGTATGCGCCGAGCGGATCATCCGTCAGTGCGCGGACGCAGAAGAGACGGTGGTTTTCATTGTTGCCGTCGTCTGCCGCGAAGTAGAGCCACCAGCCGGCGTATTCCTCACCGAACTCGTCAGCTTCAACATAGTGCAGCTCGGGCGACCAGAAATCCTTGGAGTACATCTTGTTCGCTGCGGTGACGGTCGCCGGCGGCGTCCAGATCGGCACGCCGTTTGCATAGGCAAGTCCGTCCAGCGTGGAGGAACGATAGCAGTAGAAGCCGCGGCTGCTCGTGCAGACCATGTAATAGTAGCCGTCACGATAGATGACCCACGGATCGGCGCCTACGCGCAGCGGATTCTTGTATGTACTTGCCACAGCCGCGCGGTCGGTGGACAGCGCGGTCGAGATCGAGACCGATGCGGTGCTGCCGCCCTTGATGCTCTCAATACGCGGGAAGAGACCGTCGTTCAGACGAAGGGTATACTTTCCGGTGAAGCCGAGGGTGTTGTCCTGGTTTTCATCCAGGCGTCTGCCGCCGATCTGCCCGCCGTTTACCGTAACGGTGATGTTGCCGGTAACCTTCGGCGCGTTCTGCTCCGTTTCATTGGTGCCTGCTCTGCCGACGGCAAAGAGGTTGCCGTAGATCCTGCCGCCGTTGATGGTAACCGAGACATTGCCGGTCTGCTCATTCATGCCCGCCGCTGCCGACTGGTTTGCCGTATCGTCACGCGCGGTGAAATTTCCGCCGTTGACAATAAAGGTGGCATTTCCGGAAATATTGCCGAAGGGGGCTTTGCCCGTGACGCGGCGGTTGCCGACACGGAAATAGGCAAAATCGCCGCCGTTTACGGTAATAGTATAGTCGCGGGCGATGCTCGCCTCTGCGACCGTCGCGCCTTCAATCACGTTGTAACCGCCGACAAGGATGATCGAGCCGACCGTTTTGAGGTCCTTGCCGAAGATGACATTGTGACCGCCGCAGGCAAGCACGCCGGTTGATGTAGACAGGGTCACACGATCCAAAATCGTATCGCCGCCGAGCGTGAGCGTCGTGCCGAACACGATCTTGCCGAGCGGGAAAGTCATCTTGCCGTCGGTTGCGGTGATCGTGACCGTGCCCTTTGATGCGGGCATCGTGTATTCCGCGCCGGTATTGACCGTGCCGCAGACAACGATCCTGCCGCCCTCGTCGCCGAGCAGCGCATACGCGCGTGCAAAGGTTTTGACCGTCGTCCGGTAGGACGCACCGTCGTGCGCGTCGTCCCCGTCGCCGGACAGGTAAACCGTCTTCCCCGCCGCCGATGCGCCGAGCGCCAGCATTGCTGCAGCCAGCATCACGCACGCCGCAAGACACAGGAACTTTGTGAGTTTCTTTTTCATTGCATGGACCTCCGCCAAAGAATATTTTACGCGTTAATTATAGCATTTTGCACAACCAAAGTCAACGGCGCGCGGCGCCGATTCATCCGTTTTTCTAAACGCAGTCGTTCTGAAAAACAAACGCCCTCCGCCTATCGTGTGCCGGGATTGCGCTTTGCGTCAATATGATGAAAACGAAGTTGATTTTTTATATACTTTTTTACATAAAAACGGGTGTTTTTTGACACGGATATATGCTATAATACAATATGTAAAACTATATCTATATCCGCAAGCGGAGGACATTCATGGAAAAAGAGAGCAAAATCATCAATCTTTACATCGACAAATCCGGGGCGCTCTACGGTGCGCCGTTCGGCAAGTCAAAAAAATACGGCATGCGCCCCATCGACCGGCTGTTTCTCCTGATGCCGGGCTACACCGACGAGATGCTCTGCGAATTCGTCAACCGTGTCTTCGACTGCTGCGGCAGCGAGGAAGCCAAGGACGACATGCCCACGAGCATTCAGACCTATCTCAAGGCAAAATCCTATAAAGAAGCAATTCAGAATCTCGGACTGCTGGTCGGCTTCTATGCGGAAAACGAGGGCTATGTCTTCACACCGGCGAAGAACACCGGCGAGGGCTTTACACTCGGCGATGAACCCGTCGAGGTGCGCCCCGACTGCACACGGAAAGAGATGGCGAAAAAGCTGAAAGCAGCGATTACCGCCGTGCACATCGGCAAAGAAGATTAAAAACACCCGTGCACGCGGGGAAAGGATAACGGAATGGCAGCAAACAAGAGCGATCTTGCAAAATACCTCTTCGCTGAAGGGACAAACTACAAAGCCTATGACTATCTCGGCGCACATGCCGAGGCGGGCGGCGTCCGCTTCCGCGTATGGGCGCCGAATGCCGACGCGGTCTATCTTGTCGGCGACTTCAACGGTTGGGACGAATCTCTGCCCATGGAGAAAGACGGCGGCATCTGGGAATGCCTGCTCACGGACAAGACCTTCGGGGTCGGCAGCAAATACAAGTATAAAGTCGTCCGAAACGGAAATGCAGTTTACAAGACCGATCCCTACGGCTACTACACCGAGGTCCGCCCGGACAATGCAAGCATCTTCTATGAGCTGGACGGTTACAACTGGAAGGATGCCGCCTGGCTGCGCACGCGCGCCACGCACAAGGATGACTTCTACAGCCGTCCGATGAACATATACGAGGTCCACGCAGGCTCATGGAAGAAAAATGCCGACGGCAGCTTTTACAGCTACAAGCAGCTTGCAGACGAGCTTGTCCCCTACGTCCGCGACATGGGGTACACGCACATCGAGCTGATGCCGGTGGCGGAGCATCCCTTCGACGGCTCGTGGGGCTACCAGATCTGCGGCTACTATGCGCCCACGTCCCGATTCGGCACGCCGCACGACTTCATGGCGCTTATCGACGCGGCGCACCGCGCGGGGATCGGCGTGATCCTCGACTGGGTGCCCGCTCACTTCCCCAAGGATGTAAACGGACTGTACGAGTTTGACGGCGCGCCGCTCTACGAATTTCAGGGCGACGACCGCAAGGAGCACAAATCCTGGGGTACGCGCTGCTTTGACGTCGGGCGCAACGAGGTGCAGTGCTTTCTCGTCTCCAACGCCGCCTACTGGGCGGAAAAATATCACATCGACGGTCTGCGCGTGGACGCGGTTGCCTCGATGCTCTACCTCGACTATGACCGGAAGCCCGGCGAATGGCATCCGAACGTGTACGGCACCAACCGCTCGCTGGAGGCGATCGCCTTCTTCAAAAAGCTCAACGGTTATATGCGGGAAGCCTATCCGGACGTGCTGATGATCGCCGAAGAATCCACCGCATGGGAAAACGTCACCCGCTTTGAGGGCGACGGTCTCGGCTTCCACATGAAGTGGAACATGGGCTGGATGAACGACGCCCTCTCCTATGCCTCGACCGACCCGCTCTTCCGCCGTGGCAACCACTCGAAGATCACCTTCTCGATGATGTACGCCTTCTCGGAATACTACGTCCTGCCGATCTCGCACGACGAGGTCGTACACGGCAAAAAGTCCCTGCTGGATCGTTTTCCGGGACTCTACGGGCAGAAGTTTGACGGCATGCGCGCGTTTCTCATTTACATGATGACGCATCCGGGCAAAAAGCTGCTCTTCATGGGTTGCGAGAACGGGCAGTTCACCGAATGGAACTATGAGAAGGAAGTGGAGTGGTTTCTCCTCGACTACGAGCAGCATAAAAAGATGCACGCCTTTGTGCGCGACCTCAACCGTCTGTATCTTGCGCACAGCGAACTTTGGGAGGCAGACGACAGCTGGGACGGCTTTGAATGGATCGAGGTGGACAATGCCGACGAGAGCATCATCGCCATCCGCCGCAAGAACCGTGCGGGAGAAGCGTTGCTTACCGTTGTTAACTTCACCCCCGTCGAGCGCCCCGGTCACATTCTGCATGTCCCCGCGCACACGAGCTATTCCATGCTGCTTGATTCCTCGGATGAAAAGTACGGCGGTTACAAAAAGACGACCGGTGCGCTCCGCGCAAAGAAGCAGAAGGACGGTTCCTCAACCATCAGCCTCGATCTGCCGGCGCTCGGCGCGGTCATCCTGAAAGAAAAAGTCATTGCAAAAAGCGAAAAACCGAAGCAATAACCCATAGCCCATAAGCAAAGCCAACTTCAAAGGGCGCGGATGCCTTTTCAGCGTTAAAATTTTTCGGAGGTACGGATACTATGAACAAAAAAAGAAAAGAATGCGTCGCCATGCTTCTTGCCGGCGGTCAGGGTTCCCGTCTGTACGCACTGACGAAATCCACCGCAAAGCCCGCAGTCACCTTCGGGGGCAAGTATCGCATCATCGACTTTCCGCTTTCCAACTGCATCAATTCCGGCATTGACACGGTCGGCGTGCTGACGCAATATCAGCCGCTGATGCTGAACGACTACGTCGGCAACGGTCTGCCGTGGGATCTCGACCGCACCTACGGCGGCGTCAAGATCCTGCCGCCCTACCAGGGTCAGAAAAAAGCCGACTGGTACAAGGGCACGGCAAACGCCATCTATCAGAACATGGCGTTCATCGACCAGTATGACCCCGAATACGTCATCATCCTCTCGGGCGACCACATCTACCGCATGGACTATGCGGACATGCTGCGCTATCACAAAAAGAAGGACGCAGACTGCACCATCGCGGTGCTGGAGGTGCCGCTGAAGGAGGCAAGCCGCTTCGGCATTCTGACCACGCATGACAATGGGCAGATCTACAAGTTCACCGAAAAACCGAAGAACCCCGATTCGACCAAAGCGTCGATGGGCATCTATATCTTCAACAAGAAAAAGCTGTTTGAATACCTGATCGCCGACGAGGCGGACCCGAACTCCGCAAACGACTTCGGCAAAAATATCATCCCCGCCATGCTGGCAGCGGGCGAGCGCATGTTCGCCTACGCTTTCGACGGCTACTGGAAGGACGTCGGCACCATCGACAGCCTGTGGAGCGCCAATATGGACCTGCTCGGCGAAGACCCGAAGTTCTCGATGAACGAGGAGTCGAAGGGCAGAATCTATTCCCGCTCCTCGGTCAGCCCCCCGCAGTATGTCGGCAGGGATGCCCTGATCTCGGACTCGATCATCACCGAGGGCTGTGAGATCTACGGCACGGTCATCCGCTCGGTGCTCTCGAATGACGTTGTCGTCGAGGAGGGCGCGGTCGTCACGGACAGTGTCATCATGGCAAACACCCATATCGGCAAGGACGCAAAAATCAACTACGCGATCCTCGATGAGAACATCACGGTTGAGACCGGCGCCACGGTCGGCGAAGCCAAAGAGACCGCCAAGGGCATTGCCGTCATCGGCAACGGCTGTACGGTGGATGCCGGCACAACGGTGGAAGCCGGCGCCATGATCTCGGAATAAGGAGGAACGGACATGAACGCTATCGGTATTATCTTTTCCAACATCCACGACTATGTGGTTCCCGAACTGACCCGCCGCCGCGCGATCGCCTCGATCCCGTTCTGCGGCAGATACCGCATGATCGACTTTGAACTCTCCAACATGGTCAACTCGGACATCACCAAGGTCGGCGTCATCACCAATTACAACTACCAGTCGCTGATGGATCACATCGGCACCGGTAAGGACTGGGACCTTGCCCGCCGCAGCGGCGGCATCAAGCTGCTCCCCCCGTTCATCACCGCCTACGACTCCAACAAGAGCGAGCTGCTCTATACCTCGCGGCTTGAGCTGCTCAAAGGCACTCTCAACTTCATCTCGCGTTCGAGCGAAGAATATGTCGTCATGACCGACTGCGACCGCGTCTGTACGATCGACTATCAGAAGATTCTCGACCGGCACATCGAGACCCGCGCCGACATCACACTGGTCACGCACCGCAAGAAGGTGACGGACGACGGCATCGGCAAGGAGATTCTCGTGGACGCCGACCTGCTCGGGCGCATCGACGATATTTCCAAGCACACCGCATCCGACGACGGCTATCACAACGTTTCGATGAACATCTTCGTCTTACGCCGCTCCTATCTGCTCGACATCATCCGCGATTCCATCGCGCACGGCTATAAGAGCTTCTATCACGACATCATCGCGAAGAACCTGATGCACGCAGATTACTATATCTACAATTTTGACGGCTATTCGGCAACTATCAACTCGCTTGCCTCTTACTTTGCCTGCAACATGGACGTGCTGCGCCCCGAAGTGCGCAAGGCGCTCTTTGACGTGCCGTATCACCCGGTCTACACCAAGGTGCGCAGCTCGACGCCGACCAAGTATCTGGAGGGGGCGCGCGCCAGCAACTCGCTGATCGCGGACGGCTGCGTGATCGAGGGTGAGGTTGAGAACTCCATCATCTTCCGCGGCGTGCATGTGGCACGCGGCTCGGCGGTGCGCAACTCCATTCTCATGCAGGACACCATTGTCAGCAAGAACGTTTCGCTGAACTGCGTTATCACCGACAAGAACGTCGTGATCCGCGACGGCAGAACGCTGTCCGGGCATGATTCCATGCCGTTCTACATTGATAAAGGAGTCATCATATGAGAAAAATCCTCTTTGTCGGCGCAGAGGCGCTGCCCTTTGCCGCGACCGGCGGTCTCGGCGACGTGCTCGGCTCCCTGCCCGCGGAAATTCAGAAGTGCGGCGGCAAGGACGTGGATGTCCGCGTGATCATGCCGCTTTACCGCGCAGTCGGTGAAAGTTTTCGTGCGGAAATGGAAACAATATATGAGGGAACCGTCTTTCTCGGCTGGCGTCAGCTGTATGTCGGCATCCGGATGCTGAAGTACAACGGCATCATCTACTACTTTGTGGACAACGAGCAGTATTTCGGCAGAGGCGGCAGTCTCTACGGGCATTTTGACGACGGCGAACGCTTTGCCTACTTCTGCGAGGCGGTGCTGAACGTCCTGCCGCACATTGATTTTGTGCCGGATGTTCTGCATGCGCACGACTGGCAGGCAGCCCTCTCCGTGGTCTATCTCAAGCTGAAGTATAAGAGCGACTGGCGGTACAATCAGATTCGCTCGGTCTTCACCATTCACAACATCGAATATCAGGGGCAGTATGACCCGTATATTCTCGGCGGCGTTTTCGGGCTCGGCAACGAGCATCTCGGCACCATGTGCTACGACGGCTGTATCAATCTGATGAAGGCTGCCATTGAATGCTGCGACCTGGTCTCCACGGTCAGCCCGACCTATGCGGCGGAGATCAAAACGCCCTACTTTGCGCACGGTCTGCACCATGAGCTGATCAAGGAGCAGGCAAAGCTGCGCGGCATTCTCAACGGCATCGACTATGCGCTGTACGACCCGGCGACCGATCCGGGCATTCCGGCACACTACTCGGCAAAAGCCCCGGCAAAGAAGGTCGAGGACAAAAAGGCGCTGCAAAGCGAGCTTGCACTGCCCGTCCGCGCGGATGTGCCGGTCGTGGCGCTGATCTCACGTCTTGTCGCGCACAAGGGGCTTGACCTGTTCTGTGCGATTGCGGAGCGCTTGCTCGAAAACGATATTCAACTGGTCATCCTCGGTATGGGCGACGCGGGCTACGAGGGCTACATGCGCGACCTTGAAAACCGCCACCGCGACAAGGTGCGCAGCCTGATCCTCTACAACCGTGACATGTCGCGCCGCATCTATGCCGCCTGCGACATCTTCCTCATGCCCTCGAAGAGCGAGCCCTGCGGGCTTTCACAGATGATCGCCTCGCGCTACGGCGCGATCCCGGTCGTCCGGGAGACCGGCGGTCTGTTCGACTCGATCAAGGGCTACTACGAGACCGAGGACGGCGAGATTCACGGCAACGGCTTTACCTTTGCCAACTACAACGCAGACGAGCTGCTGGAGCGCACGAATGCCGCCATCGCCCTGTGGCACGATCCGGAAAAGCGCCGCAGACTGGTGACGAAAATCATGAAAACCGACTTCTCCTGGGGAGCGTCGGCGAAGAAATACATGCAAATGTATGATGAACTTTTTTAACTAAGGAGAACCCCAAGAAATGAACAGCAATTCCAAAGAAGTCAAAGCCGTAGAGGAAAAGCTCGAAAGCAAACTTTCGCGTTACTTCGGCTGCACGCCGAAGGAAGCGTCTCCCGAGCAGATGTACAAGGCGGCTGCCATGACCGTCAAGGACACGCTCACCGAAAAGCGCAAGCTCTTCAAGGAGCAGGTCAACAAGACAGGCTCCAAGCGCGTGTATTATATGTGCATGGAATTTCTGCTTGGCAGATCGCTCAAGACCAATCTCTGCAACCTCGGCGTTGTGGATGAATACCGCCTCGCCCTGAAGCATTTCGGCTTCAATATCAACGACCTTTATGAGCTGGAGCCGGACGCAGGTCTCGGCAACGGCGGTCTCGGCAGACTGGCTGCCTGCTTTATGGACTCGCTTGCTTCGCTGGATTACCCGGCGACCGGCTTCTCCATCTGCTACGAGTACGGTCTGTTCAAGCAGAAGATCATTGACGGACTGCAGGTCGAGCTGCCCGACATCTGGCTGCCCGGCGGCGAAGTCTGGCTGGTTCCCCGCACCGACCGCACGTTCCGCGTCCGTTTCGGCGGACAGGTCATGGAGGAGTGGTCCGAGGGGCACTGCAACATCGGCTACAAGGACTGCGAAGAAGTTGAAGCCGTTCCCTACGACATGATGATCTCGGGTGCGGACTGTGACGCGGTCAGCCGTCTGCGTCTGTGGCGCGCACGCGACATCACCAACTTCAATATGTCGCTGTTCACACAGGGACAGTATGCGCAGGCACTGGCGGAGAGCACAAAGGCGGAGACCATTTCCAAGGTGCTTTACCCCTCCGACAACCACGCCGAGGGTAAGTTGCTGCGTCTGAAGCAGCAGTACTTCCTCGTCAGCGCATCGGTACAGAGCATCATCCGCGACCATCTCGCGGTGTACGGCACGCTTGCAAACTTTTCCGACAAGGTTGCCATCCACATCAACGACACGCATCCCGCGCTCTGCATTCCCGAACTGATGCGCATTCTGCTGGATGACTACCACTATTCGTGGGAGGACGCATGGCACACGGTGGTGAACACGGTGTCCTATACCAACCACACTGTCCTGCCCGAGGCGCTGGAGACCTGGGACGAACAGCTCTTCACGCTGACGCTGCCGCGCATGCACATGATCATTAAAGAGATCAACGAGCGCTTCTGCAAGGAAGCATGGCAGCACTTCCCCTCCAACTGGGAAAAGATCAACGGCGTCTCCATTCTGTCCGGCGGCAGAGTCCGCATGGCAAATCTGGCAGTCGTCGGCTCGCACGCGATCAACGGCGTGTCGAAGATCCACTCCGAGATTCTCGTGAACTCGGTCTTCAAGGACTTCTACAAGATGTATCCCGACCGCTTCACCAATGTGACCAACGGCATTGCACACCGCCGCTGGCTCTGCTATTCCAACCCCGAGCTTGCGTCCCTGATTAAGGAATGCATCGGTGACGCCTATCGCCATCAGCCGCAGTGCCTCGAGGACTTCCGCAAGTTTGAAAACGATGAGAGCGTGCTCACCCGCCTCGGCGAGATCAAGCACGACAACAAGGTCGCCTTTGCCAACCACCTGCGCGAGACGACCGGACAGATCATCGACCCGAACTCGATCTTCGATGTGCAGATCAAGCGTCTGCACGAGTACAAGCGTCAGCTGCTCAACGCGCTGAACATCATCAACACCTACCTTGACCTGCGCGAGAACCCGAACCTCGATATCGTGCCGCAGACCTATCTGTTCGGCGCAAAGGCTGCGCCCGGCTACGATATGGCAAAGCAGATCATCAAGCTGATCTGCCTGATCGGCAAGGAGATCGAGAGCGATCCGATCATCCGCGAAAAGATGCGCGTGGTCTTCCTCGAAAACTACAGCGTCAGCATGGCGGAGGCGCTCATTCCCGCCGCCGAGATCAGCGAGCAGATCTCGCTTGCCGGCAAGGAAGCAAGCGGCACCGGCTGTATGAAGCTGATGATCAACGGCGCGCTGACCATCGGCACGCTGGACGGCGCAAACATCGAGATGCTTGCCAAGTCCGGCAAGGACAACATGTTCATCTTCGGTCTCAACTGCAATGAAGTGGACGACCTGTGGACAAAGGGCTATCACGCCGCCGACTATTACCACAGAAGCGCGGCGCTCCGCCGCACGATCGACCGCCTGTCGGTCGGCTTTGCGGGCGAGAGCTTCAAGAATATCGCCGACTACCTGATCGCGGCAAGCGGCATTGCCGACCCGTATATGTGCCTCGCCGATTTCGAGTCCTACAAGGCAACACACGACCGTGCGATCTCGCTCTATCCGAATAAGAAGCTCTGGAACAAGATGTCCATCAACAACATCGCGGGCGCGGGTGAGTTTGCGGCGGATCGCAGCATTGAGGAATATGCAAAGCGCATCTGGCACTTGAGCAAAGTCACGCTCGGCAAATAATCAAATCCAGCCGCTATCGTGCCGCAGATCGGGTCTGCGGCACGGTAGCGCGGAAAAAAGAGGCTTTTCATGCAGATTCAAATCGTTAAAACCCTCGACGGCAAAGACTGTTCGAACACTGGCGCATTTCCTGCAAAAGACACTCTTGAAATCACACTGAAAATTCCGCGCGACCTTGCCCTGGTCTCGCCGCGCATGGCAATCGCGCCGGACGGCGGCAATGACAGCGAGGTCTTCCCCGAATACTGCGGTTTCGACGGCGAAAACGATCGTTTCCGGTTCGCGCTCGACCTTGGCAAAATGGGCGAGGACGGCTACGGCGGACTGTTCTACTACGAGTTCCGGTTTGACCGGAATTACAAAACCTATTACACGGCAAGCATCAACAATGTGGATTTTACGCTTGCCGAGCGTCCGTCCCGGCGCTTTCTGCTCCTCACCTACGATCCGGACTTTGAGACGCCGCGTACATATTATGGTACCACCATGTACCACATCTTCGTGGACCGCTTTGCCAAGGGTACGCATGAGACGCCGGTGCGCGCCGACGCACGGCTCGCCCCCGACTGGGAGCACGGCAGTCCCGAATATGCGCCCTACCCAGGCGCCCATCTTGCAAACAACCAGTTTTTCGGCGGCAGCCTGTGGGGCGTGCTCGACAAGCTGGACTACCTTGAAAGCCTGTCGGTCGGCTGCATCTATCTCAGCCCGATCTTCAAGGCGTACTCCAACCACAAGTACGACACGGGCGACTACGATGTGATCGACGAAATGTTCGGCGGACGCGAGGCGTTTGACGCTCTGCTTGCCGAATGCCGCCGCCGCGGCATCCGCGTCATTCTCGACGGTGTGTTCAACCACACCGGCGACGACAGCCGCTATTTCAACCGCTACGGCAAATACGATTCGCTCGGCGCATACCAGAGCGAGCAGTCGCCCTATCACGACTGGTACAGCTTTATCCGTTTCCCTGCGCAGTATGAATGCTGGTGGGGCATCCCGATCCTGCCGAAGCTCAACATCCGCGGGCGCGACTGCCGCAATTTCTTTGTCGGCGAGGACGGCGTCTGCCCGCGCTACATCCGTGCGGGCGCAGGCGGTTGGCGGCTGGATGTCGCCGACGAGCTGACCGACGATTTTCTGGATCGCCTGCGCACCGTCGTCAAAGCTGCGGACAAGGACGCGCTGATCGTCGGCGAAGTCTGGGAAAACGCGGCGGAAAAAGTCTCCTACGGCGCGCGTCGGCGCTATCTGCGCGGCAGGCAGCTGGACAGCGTGATGAACTACCCGATGAAGAACGCGATCATCAGCTATGTCAAGAGCGGCGACTGCGCGATGCTGTACAATACGGCGGTCGAGCTGTATGCCTCCTATCCCCGCGCCGTCTGCGACTGTCTGATGAACATTCTCGGTACGCACGACACCGAGCGTATTCTGACCGCACTTGCCGGTGAGGATCCCGAGGGCAGATCCAACGACGAGCTGGCGCATATGCGTCTCTCGGCGAAGGCTCGCGCTACGGGCGTGGCGCTGCTCAAGCTTGCATCGGTGCTGCAATACACGCTTTACGGTTTTCCGTCGGTCTTCTACGGCGACGAAGCGGGCATCGAGGGCTATCGCGACCCGTTCTGCCGCATGCCCTTCCCCTGGGGCAGAGAAAACGGTGAACTGCTGGCACATTACCGCCTGCTCGGCAAACTGCGCCGCGCACATTCCGCATTTGCAGGCGGCGACTTCCGGATCACGGCACATGACTGCGGGTTGTTTGCCTATATCCGCGAGGACGCAAACGAAACCATCCATATCGCGCTGAACCGCGCTTCCTTCCCCATTCACTTTGACTTCGGCGAGAGCTTTACGGATCTTGTGAGCGGTGAAGTCGGCAGCGGCGCGGCGGTGATCGAACCCTGCGGGTTCCGCATCATCCAGGTTACAAAGAAAGGACAATAGATACCCATGCGAACCGAAAAAAGACAGAATTTCACAATGCTCTGTGACTACTATGAGCTGACGATGGCAAACGGCTACTACCGCGCCGGCATGTCGGACAGCATCACCTACTTCGACATGTTCTTCCGCGACATCCCGGATGGCGGCGGTTTTGCCATTGCCGCGGGGCTGGAGCAGCTGATCGAGTACATCAACAACCTCGAATTTACGGATGAGGACATCGAATATCTCAGAAGCAAGAACGTCTTCGACGAGGCGTTTCTCGAAAAGCTGAAGACCTTCCGCTTTACCGGCGACATCTATGCCATCCCGGAGGGCACGCCG
>ERZ791905.1391-NODE-1391-length-16258-cov-6.794421_pt1 | contig 16258 bp, 11 predicted proteins | sample MGYA00510147_ERZ791905 | MGnify/ENA primary metagenome ERZ791905 (study PRJEB30046, sample SAMN00792084) | human gut metagenome | study: EMG produced TPA metagenomics assembly of the A metagenome-wide association study of gut microbiota in type 2...
ATCGATCTCCTGCTGGCGGGCAATGCGGGCCTGCCACCAGCGGGCGTGCGTGTCGCGCGCCTTCGTGCTCCAGGCGGTGTCCGCCTCACGGGGGATCTCCCATTCTTCCCACTGTTCGCCCAGCTGCGCATTGAGGGTCGCGCGCAGCGGCTCCAACGTGCGCTGCCATTTTTCGTAAATGACGTCGATCTCGGCATTGTTGGCAATGGACTTCAGCGTGATGTGCGGCACACGCTCATAGACGAAGCCCAGGCGGATATTGTTGAAGGTAGGCGCGGTGGAGGGGCCGCGATTATTCAGCTCCGCTTCCTTGGCCTGCCCTTCCGAGCTGTCGGTCATGAGATAATAGGGGTAACGCGCGCCCATGATGCGCGCACGCGCCAGAGCCAGGGCCACGCGCGAGGTATCGATGGTGATCCAGCGGCGGCCCCATTGCTCGGCCACATAGGCCGTGGTGCCGGAACCGCAGGTGGGGTCCAGCACCAGATCACCGGGATCGGTGGCCATGAGGATGCAACGTTCGATGACTTTCGTGTTTGTTTGAACGATATAAATTTTTGAATCAGTAAAACTGCCAGTTCCTGTATCATTCCAAATATTTCTAACTGGAATAACTGGATAGTCATCTAAGTATCGTATGTAAGCTAATGAACTTCCAGAAATAATAACCCTGTTTGCAGCTATGAGGCGATCCATCCCTTGTTTAGGTGTTGCCCACTGCCTTTTTCCTATACCGTATTTTTGTCCTTTGAAAATAATATCATATTGTGTTGTTGTTGCTTGTGTTTGTGATGTGAGTTGGTCTATTCGAAATACTTTTAGTTTGTTATTTTTAGCAAATGCAATATCTATATTTCTATGGAATACCCCATCAATACCCATACCGTGTCTGTATAATTTTTCTGTTGTTTGTGAGTCGTTCTTTTCAAAGAATAACTGTCGATACTTCATATTTATATTTGATTTTGAGTACCATAATATAAAATCAGAAACAGTATCAATGTACTGGTTAGATGAACTTGTCGTTGTTAAAACGGTGATAACGGCGATAAAGTTCTCCTCCCCAAACACCTCGTCCATCAACGCCCGTACACGGTGCACGTTCTCGTCACCGATCTGCACGAAGATGCTGCCGGAATCCGTGAGCAGATCGCGGGCCAGCAGGAAGCGGTCGCGCAGATAGCTGAGATAGGAGTGGATGCCGTCTTTCCAGGTATCGCGAAAGGCTTTGACCTGTTCCGGCTCGCGGGTCATGTTGTCGGCCTTGCCGTCCTTCACGTCCCGGCTGGTGGTGGACCACTGGAAATTGCTGTTGAACTTGATGCCGTAGGGCGGGTCCATATAAATGCACTGCACCTTGCCGCGCAGGCCTTCGCGCTCGGACAGACTGGCCATGACCTGCAGGGAGTCCCCCAATATCATGCGGTTGGTCCAGTTCTGGTCGTGCTGGTAAAAATCGGTCTTGTCCGCGTCCGGCGCAATGCCGTTGAAATCCGCAAACAGCGAAAGCTGCTCCTGCGGCTGGGGCCGGGCGGCCTTGGTCTCGCGTATCAGCTCCTGCACCAGGGCGCGGGGGTGGACCTTTTCCTGAATGTACAGGGGCGGGGCCTGCACGGTAAGGCGGTCATCCCCATCGTATTTGCCGCGCCAGATGAGCTGCGGGTCCAGATCCGGGTCGCGCTTCTGAAAGCTCAGACGCACGGGGGCCAGCTCTTCCTGCCGCATGACGGACTGATACTCCGCCGTGGGGATGTTGGTGCGCCGATCGGCCTCATGGGTGATGGTCTCAACGGTCTTGAGGGGAGAAGCTTTGCGAGCCATGCCGTATCCTTTCTTACACGTTATCTTCAACGATGATGCTCAAGGGTGATGTCGCCAGCAGACGCTGACCGCGCCCGGCTTTGACCACCGTGCCGGAAATCTCCACCAGCAGCTTGTCCCTGTGGGCGGTGATGGCCTGCAGGTAGTCTTCTCCGGCAAGCTGGACCTGCAGCACACGGGGATGGGACGCCATGATGTCCCTGATCTTGATGACCCCGGTCTCCACAGGGTCCGGGGATTCCAGCCCCATCACCAGACCACGCACCACCTGTTCGGGTTCCGGTTCCGTGGCCTTGATGGCGGCAGAGGCCTCCCGGATCAGGGGCATATAGCCGGCATCCACACTGATGCGGGCCAGCGGCCGCTGCTGCCGCCGGTTGGCTGAATAGCTGATGCCGATTTCGATATACTGGGGTTTCAGGCTCTCATGGAGCGCAGTGACAGCATCACAGAGGTTGGTGGTCAAGCCCGATGCCGCCGCCTGCTGGAAGTGCTCCAACCTGCTGTCATTGCTGGCCTGCTGGGCCGCCGTATTCAAGGCCTCCAGACCACTTTGCAGCGTCGGGACGACCCGTTTTTCATAGGGCAGCGCTTCCGGGATATCCACGAGCGTGCCTTGGACATTCAGATCCGGCGCAACCGGCGCCAGCAATTGCAGGATGAAGCTGCCGTGCGCTGTCTGAGCAAAGCGCACGCTGTCCATGAAGCGCTCCGCATCCTGCGGTTTCCTGCCGGGATAACTGATTTTGTGCGTCGCCGCCGAGCAGGCGGCCGCCAGCAGCAGGTCGCGTGTCTGGGACACAAAGTCCACACTGCGCATAATATTGAGCGAACCGTCCCGGGTATCTTCCGAGACGTTCCTGACGCGAATCACATCGAAACCGCTGTGCCGCAGATCCGCCTCGATAAGCAGCTGGGAGCGGTCTTCCTCCCGTTCCAGTGCCGCAAGGATGTCCGCCATGCGCGCGGGATAGTCGGCAAAACGAGTGGCCAGGGGCACCAGCAATTCCTCATTGCCATACTGCCAGATGGTGGCTTTTCCGGGATATTCGTCAAGCTGTGTGGCGCCCTTGCTACGCAAATAGGCCATGAGCTGCACGGGGGTGATGGACTGCAACACCTGTTTGTCTGAAATACGCACTCTCATATCATTTCCCCATTGGCGCTATGCCGCATGGCTTCTTTCAGAAAGTCCACAGAAAAGACGTTCTTTCGCGGGATGTGGACAGTGACTGTGCTGTCATTTTCCGTTTCGGGTTTCCCGGCCAGGGAAAGCCAGTAGGCACAATGGTGCAGGCAGAGCTGGTCTTCCGTCTGTTTTGTCCAGTCCTCGCAATCTTCCGGCACACATACCAGTACCAGCAGGCGGGGTTCCATGACATCAGCACGCAAGTCATTATAGTTTTTGACAGGCAGGGCAAACGCGATCTCATCTTTGGAACGATCCACCGTATGCGTACATTTGAGCTGGATCGCGACCCTGCCCCGCGTCCGTCTGCAATTGGGGATATCCTTCATGCACAGCTCAAGGTCCACACTGTCGTTATCTACTTCCGGTCTGCTGGGATTACAGCCCGCCTGGGCGGCTATGGCGGCCACATAGGCGCGGCTGAACTGCTCCATCTTTGCGGTATGATGCATGGCGGCCGTTATCCCTTTTTCATCTGATCACAGGCCTCGCTGACAGCCTCGGCAAAAGCCTGCTCGACCCGTGCGGCAAAATCGTCCTGGATGCGGTACACTTCCCGCAATTCCACAAAGGCCCAACGACCAAACTGCCCCAGGCGGTTGATGCCGGGCAGCCAGTACGTTTCCATAGTGGACTTCTTTTCCTTGGCGTCCTCACCCCGGTAGCCCTTGATCTCCACCACCAGGTGCAACAGGTCGTCCTCGCCGTGGCCGTCGTCCACCAGTACGATAAAGTCCGGCAGGTAGACATGCGCCTCACCTGCCAGGGTATAGGGCACTTCAAAGCCGAGGTTGTGATTCTTCACATAGGCGCGCACCTGGGGGTGAGATTCCACCACGCGGCAGAACTCCCCTTCCCAGTCGCTGTCCAGCACCACCCAGTTGACGTGGCATTTGCGGGCATCGGTCTGCCAGCGGCTGGGCTTGGTGGTGGTGAAATTGACGTGGCGCGTGGAGCCCTGCGGATTGTAGGCATCCAGGATGACCGTCACAGGACGATTTCTGGATGACAGGGAGCGTGTGATGGCCGCCGTTATACGCTCGCAGGCCATGTCCGCCAGCTCGCGATACAGCAGCTGGCCCGGCATGGTATTGCCCGCGCAGCTGAAACACTGGTGCAGCCACTGCGCGGCGATACGCTTGAGCTGGCCAAAAAGATGGAGCTTGGGTTCCTGCCCCGCATCGCGGAATTTGTGCATCAGCAGATGGCGGGTCAGATGCATGAGGATGGTGTTTTCACGCACCTTGTCCAGATGATCCAGGCTCAGGTTCACCCCCTCGCCGATGATGCCCTCGTTACGCGTGATGGACGGCCCCACCAGTTCCGGGGTGAGCTGCAGGCAGGAATCTTCGTTGAAATCCGCAGTGAGGATCTCTTCCGGCAGCTCCACACGATAGCCCACCACACGAGGGAAGCTGATCTCCAGCGCGTCACGATCCGGGCGCACGGCCTTGACCTGCACGCTCTCGCGCGGCTTGGTGGCTTTGACGACGACAGCCTGTGCCGTGAACTCAAAGGGAACCCCCAGCACGTCGGAGTATTCCACATTGAACAGGCCTTCCTCGTTCAGGTCATAGGACTGACGCCGCAAGGCACGACCGATGACCTGCTCGCACAACAGCTGGGTGCCGAAAGCGCGCACGCCCAGCACATGCGTGACAGTATTGGCATCCCAGCCTTCCGTCAGCATGGAGACCGAGACCACACAGCGGATGCTCTCGCCCAGTTGGCCGGACTTGCCCACGGTGTTCATGACTTCACGCAGGATGGTGGCCTCACTCAGGGTACCGCCCCGCTGCAGCTCCGCTGCCAGAGGGCCGCCGCGCTGCAGGATCTCCCGCTTGAAGCGGGCTATCTCGTCTTTGGCGGCCTCGGTGAAAGCGTCGTCCAGCACATCTCCCTTTTCCAGCTGCTGGGAGTCAATGAGCAGGGTACGAGGCCGGGCCAGAGGCTGGCCATTCTCGTCGAAATTGCGGAACAGAGGCAAACGCCCGTTCTCAAGGACCTGCGAGCCATCGATACCCGCCCGGTAAAAACCGGAGATATAGTCGTAGACCAGCTTGGACGTGGAGGTATTGTTGCAGACCACGATGAAGCAGGGCGGTACGGAAATACCTTCCTGCTGCCAGCTGGCGAAAACTTTTTCATAATGGCCGTACAGAGCTTCCAAAGCCGTTTGCAGGCGAACGGGCAAAGCCAGAGGGTCCAGGGCGGTCTTTCTGCCCTTTTTGGGCATGTCCTTGCGGATATGTTCCCAGAGATTGCGGAACATGGGCAGCTCATTGCCCGGGATATTTTCCGCCACAGGCACACGAGGCAGCTTGACGATACCGCACTCAATGGCGTCCATGAGAGAGAAATCGCTCATAGTCCAGGGAAAGAGCGTACCTTCCACATAACCGGAACCACGCAGGAAAAACGGTGTGGCCGAAAGATCCATCACGCGCAGGATCTGCAGCCGGCGCTGCACTGCCTCCAGGCCGGAGATCCACAGGCGGGCGGCCTCGCGGTTCTCATTGGCCTCGTTCCGGGCCTCGGTCTGCTCCGCCCCTTTCAGATCACTCAGCTCCTCTTCCAGCACGGCATCGGCGTTGGGCTTTTCCCGATAACAGTGATGCGCTTCGTCATTGATGACCATGACGCGCTTGAGATTCATAAGCTCGGGTATGACGCGCTGCAGCATCTCGCCTTCACTTTCCTGGGTATCCAGCTGCTCCCCACGCCAGCCCTCCAGAGCCGCACGGGTCCCGCTGGCGACCTTGAGCTTTTCCCGCAACTTGAACGCATGGTAATTGGTGATGACGATGCGCGCCTGCTGCAGATCCTGCAACATATCCTGCGGCACCAGCTCGCGACTGGCGTAGTAGGCATCTGGATCATTGGGCTGCAGAACGCGTAGACGGTCCTTGATGGTGATGCCCGGCGCGACCACCAGAAAGCCCTTGGTGAAACTTCTTGTTGACGGGCTGCGCACGGCATTGAGCGTCTGCCAGGCGATGAGCATGGCCATGACCGTGGTCTTGCCCGCGCCCGTGGCCAGCTTGAGCGCCAGACGGGGCAGGCCGGAATTGGCTTCGTCATTGGCCTGTTTCAGGTGTTCGAGGATCTCCTGGTAGCGCTTCTGCTGTGGCGCCACCTCCGTCAGCCAGATGGCCGTCTCCACGGCTTCCACCTGGCAGAAGAAAGGACGGATGCCGCTGAAAGCATGATGCCGCCAGTGCTGGAGCAGGCGCGCCGTGGTGGGTGAGACTTTCCATTGCGACGGCGGCAATGCCCGCCATGCGGCCACATGATTACGGACCTGGTTGATCAGGGCTTTGTGGTATTCCTGCTCGCTGGAAAGATCCTGGATGGTCAGCAGCGAGGCCTGCTCTACCTTGCCCCTGCGCTTTTTGGGCTTGGGAATGGGCGTGATGAAATCCGCCGGGCGGCGCACCGGCTTGATGCGCTGAGTGGGAAGACCATCCTTCAGTTCCCAGTGCCGTGTAGGACATTCATAGGGGGAATTCAGGATAGGATGGTCATAAAAGGCATTGCTCCCCTGGGGGATGTCGCTCTTGGCCGTATCAGACATATTTCCTCCGGGCAGTCCCTCCCCATGTAAAGCGGGCCGTAAAACTGCGTCAGACTTTTCCCGGAACGATACCGCCGAACCATGTCCCGGGCAAGAAGAAAGGTCTTCTGATATGATCAGACGCTCATTGTCAGCAATTCTTCATCATGATTCTTTCGCTGGGCTACAGAGGTCTTTCAACCCAAATATTGTACTGCTCCTGCCCCGTGGGCAGAGGCTGGACGACCTCCCAAAGGCATTGCCCTGTGCAGGAGGTCTCGAAAAGGAGGAGCGCCGGGCCTCTGGTCGTCTTGCAGCCTTCTGCCTTGCTGGCTTTGTTCTTACGTCCCCTCATACTGGAAGTCACCATCATCCCCTTCATCATGGTCATCCCTCCACTCAGCTCATCCCTGCCAGCAGCGGGCGGAGCGATTCCCACCCCGTGGGAATTGAGGAGCATATCATTCTAAAGAGAAAGAAAACAAAGAATTTTACCATGTTGCATATTAGGTGGCACTAAGTGGAAGAAGGGCAGGGGGATTCTTGGGGGGGTAAGGGGGGGCTCTAAAAATATCTTAAAGAGATAAACCCAAGAAGATACTTAAATTTGTAATATTTTACATGCAAAACAAAAGATTATCCTTCTACCTATTGAACAAAGATTATCCAAGTATTCTTTTTTATTTATCAATGATTATGATTGCTATTTAGTCATCGTATCGTCATCTATAGCTATTATTCCCTATCATAAACAAACTTCCGTTCCCTGTCTCAGCCGGAAGCATCTTCACCACAAAAATTTGAAAGCCTTATTCGTATTACGGGATTCAGTTTTTTCCCCGTACTACCCTGGTCTTCCTTTGCCACAGGACGGCACCACTTCCATAAGCATCTGCCCGGCCTTCCTCTTCTCTCACCTCCTGCTGAATCCCGGCCTTGAGCTACGCCCTCTGATTCTGCTGACAGACAAGCAAGGGGAGCGATACTGCCGACACCCCACCATGCCTGGAGTCAGCCTCCGCGTCCTGCTGGATGCCGAGGGCCAGCCGTGCTTCGTAGCGCGGGACGTGGCGCTGGCTCTGGGGTATGCCCTTCCGTCCAAAGCTGTCCTTGACCATTTCAACTATGCGAAAATACTGAAATCCGCCAATTCGGCGGGGTTGACTTCCAGCCCCGTGCCCTCTCCATCATCCCCGACGCAAAGGTTCCGAATCGGAACTTTTGACTTCCAGCTCCGTGGCCTCTCCATCATCCCCGAAGCCGACGCGTACCGCAAATTTCATAGCGCTCAATCTTGAAGCCTATGAAGTGGCCTGTCACACCAGCGAAGCGCCTGGACTGCCTGCTCTCCAAGGACGGCTTCCCTCTCCGCAGGGCGGAAGGGTAGCAATCGGATTGCTACCACTGGCGGGCCTGCTCCTCCGCAGGGCGGACATGCTGGACAAGGGTGTCTATATCATGGACACCCTGCCTCTGTGCGGCCCACCCTGCGGCCACGCTGCTTTGGCTGCCCCTAAGCCGTTTTCGACCGGCTTCCTCTCCTCTGCCTCATCCTCCGCCCTGTGCGTATGGCCCAGCCATCCGCATGGGGCTTTTTTTGCCGGACCTTCCCTGTCTCCGCCGTCACCAGCTTGCAGGTGGCGGAGATTTTCGGGAAGCGGCATTACGATGTGATGCAGGATATTTCCCGTATTTTGTCCCGTCTGTCCGCTTCCTTCATGGCACGAAATTTTTCGCGCTATGAAACCGAATACAAGGTAGGCTTCGGGATGAAGAAGATTTCTGCCTACCTCCTCTCCAAAGACGGCTTCCCCTATGCCGGAGAGACTTTCCTTCCAGCACATCCTGCCCGATAGACGGACGGCAGCAACGGCAGACGACATTGACACCATGCGGGAAATGGCTGACTTTTCCTATAGGCAGTAATCAACAACGCTGCCCTTTCTCTTGGGAGACACTGCATGATCATGACAGCCGTTTTTCTTATTATTTGCATAGCTGGTGCCATAGGCCTCACAGCGGCCTATCTTTCGTCACGGGAGTCTTACCAAGATGAAAGACCAGAAGATGATGTCCCCCACCAAGTACAGAAAGACGATAGCATGTCATGCCGGTCGGGCATTTCCATGCAGAACATGAGCGGACACATGGTGACAAAGCAAGACCTGCGGGAGCTGGAATCACGCATCCTTGGCCGTATTGCCATCATGCTTATCGCCGGTATCGGGCTCCTTGCCGTGCTGATAGTCCTGATGCGGCCCGGCGCATAACCCTCGCCGCCCCTGCTTTTGGACATTCTCATGCACTGCCCCGTGCGAAGTCTTCCGTAGCCCCCTTCCCTATCCCTGCCTGTCTCCATCCGCCGCCCTCCCTCCATAGATGGCTGGCATGGGCATCTTTGCTCTCCTGCCTGTCCAGTTAGGGTACACATCAGACGAACATAGGCCATCATCCCCCTAAATGTTCATCTAGGGTCAATTTACGATTTATTTGACAAATTCTATTTAAGTTTATAACTCTAAATGAACACAACAAAGGAGCGACCATGAACGGGAAGAACATCGGCTACATCCGCGTGAGCAGCATCGACCAGAACACCGCCCGTCAGCTTGAAGGGGTCCCGCTGGACAAGACCTTCACCGACACATGCAGCGGCAAGGACACCCGACGTCCCGGCCTCATGGCCTGCCTGGACTACGCGCGGGAAGGCGATACCCTGCACGTCCACAGTATCGACAGGCTGGCCCGCAACCTGCAAGACCTGCTGCACCTCATCGAAAGCCTCAACCAGCGGGCCGTGGCCGTGGTTTTCCATAAGGAGGGCCTGACCTTCTCCGGCAAGGAAGACCCCTTCCAGAAGCTCCAGCTCCAAATCATCGGGGCCGTGGCCCAGTTCGAGCGGGCCATGATTAAGGAGCGGCAGCGGGAGGGCATAGCCATTGCCAAGGCGGCGGGAAAGTACAAGGGACGCAAGCCGTCCTTCTCCGCAGAACAGGCGGAGCAGGCACGGCAGATGGTCGTGGCGGGACAGAGCAAGACGGACGTTGCCCGGCACTTCGGCGTGAGCAGGACTACCTTGTATAAAGTCCTCACCGACGGGCAGGACGCTTGACGGACAGAGGGAAAAAGGCGATACCCACAGGAACGGAAATATGCTACACACAGAAGCAGTCGAAAATAAAAAGTACTTATATTTTCGAAGTGTTAGGGTGGAATCTCTTGAATCTCACCCTCTCCGCCAGAAAAGCGACTTATACGATCCCGCCAAGTACCTAACTACTTGGCGGGATTTGTTTTTTTACTTCCTATAGTCGCATCGGTTCCTATCCGCACCTTGTCGATTTCAGCGCACGGGAGGTACAGCGGGTGGTACAGGCCTCGTGTACCACCGTTCCACGCTCGCCTGTACCACCCAATAGAGTCTTTATAAGCGGAATCAACAACTTAACGGACAGACAATCTAAAAATCTCAAGCCCGGCGCACGGCGGATCAAAATCGGCGACGGTGATAAACTTTGGCTCTTTGCCTCACCTTCGGGCATCAAAGTATGGCGGATGCTCTGGAAAGAAGGGAACACGCAAAAACAGTTCACCATAGGCCCGTATCCCACCATCTCCCTAAAAGAAGCCCGCGAAAAACGCGACGCCGTCCATGGGCTGCTGGTGCAAGGCCTTGACCCCAACGAACAATATCGTGCTGAACAGAAGCAACAGGACGAGGAGACCCCCCTTACCTCCCGCGTTGTCGCTCAAGAGTGGTATGCAAAGCGCACGGTCACCCAGACAGAAAATACCCGCCGCCTCAAGATGCAACGGCTGGAACGACACGTCTTTCCCTCGTTTGGGGACCTTCCCATAAAGCAGCTCAAGACTCGGGATATTATTCTTGCCCTCCATGCCATCGAAAGTCAGGGACATCGGAAAATGACCCGGCGTGTGGGGCATGCCAGAGTGGTAGGCTACCTGGAGTACGGTACGGGGCAGACCGGTCAGGCGGCCCGAGTACACAAAGAACGGACACAGAAAGGCGTATGGAAATTTCTCACATAAAATTTGGTGTCAATGCTTCAAGAAAAACAAGGCTGACTACAACAGGAAAGCGGATGGGAGACGCATTATAACCATCCTGCTCAGGAACACGAGGGAAGAAACGGCGCGTACCTTTCTACGGCCCTCAAAACGTATTCAAGCACAGCGTCTGACGACTACCGCTGACGGAAGGGAGAGGCCAACCGTCTCTCCTTTTCACCTCCTGATGAAGTATCATGCGATAGAGCTGAACTCTAAGGTATTTTCACAAGCTAATATGAGCATAGATCTCACCTGTTATAATCTGTTCTATCAATTTTCTATTCAGAACAGAAAATACCCAGATATGCTTAGATAGTACGACAATTATTTCATTGTTCTACTTCAAACGAGCCGGAACTTTTTCTGTATCCTATAAAGTTAATGCAGACTACTTACTTCTTTAAAAATATTTTTTAAATCTATAAAGCATAGGAACAATTAGAAGAAAATTGGCTCTATATGAGGCTTTTTTTCGCCGTTTCAAAAGTGTTCTATTAGCGTTTATCTCTTTTGAATAAGGACACAGGACATGGAGTAGCTCCCACTTCGAACGGATAGTCCCCCATGCAGGAGACTGTCTTGGCAACACCCCCACGAGCGTGGGGAAGACCGGCAACCATGCTGCCCGGTCTGGATATGGACAGAAACACCCCCACGAGCGTGGGGAAGACCCCGTAATGCTGTCCTCCAGCACACCGGATGCAGAAACACCCCCACGAGCGTGGGGAAGACTATGATGATGCACATATCCCTGCGAACCATCAGGAAACACCCCCACGAGCGTGGGGAAGACCCGATTTCATCACGGCTCCGCCGACTAATCGTGGAAACACCCCCACGAGCGTGGGGAAGACCCAGCTCCATCCCATAAGTAGGAGCGTTTCCAGGAAACACCCCCACGAGCGTGGGGAAGACCATCGCTGATGCCGCCGTGTCCCGCCTGGAACGGAAACACCCCCACGAGCGTGGGGAAGACCGGCAGCGGCCCGAGGCCCTTCATCTCGCGGGGGAAACACCCCCACGAGCGTGGGGAAGACGCCGCGCGTGTCCTGGAGCGAGCAGCCGCATAAGAAACACCCCCACGAGCGTGGGGAAGACGCCGCGCGTGTCCTGGAGCGAGCAGCCGCATAAGAAACACCCCCACGAGCGTGGGGAAGACGTCTGGCCTTGCGTCCTCTATAAGCTCTACGCAGAAACACCCCCACGAGCGTGGGGAAGACATAGGCTAGGGCTATCCTAGGACTATATGTCGGGAAACACCCCCACGAGCGTGGGGAAGACAGTCTTTACCTCTCTTCAATTGTCAAAGCTACAGAAACACCCCCACGAGCGTGGGGAAGACGCAATGCGCTTTTGGCGTTCTTGCAATCTAACGGAAACACCCCCACGAGCGTGGGGAAGACTCCTGCCAAGACCGGGCGGTATGCCCGGCAAGGGAAACACCCCCACGAGCGTGGGGAAGACTCCACCAGCGGGGAGCAAACGAAAGCGAAGCAAGAAACACCCCCACGAGCGTGGGGAAGACCGTCACATGGCGGCTCCAACCATAGACGTTCTGGAAACACCCCCACGAGCGTGGGGAAGACTAGAGCTGCTCCAGCTCCTGTACCTTGCCGGAAGAAACACCCCCACGAGCGTGGGGAAGACTCCCGACGCAGCAGGCGGTTGATGTGGAAACCAGAAACACCCCCACGAGCGTGGGGAAGACGTCAATTTCAAAGACGTACTACACCCAGAGGGAGAAACACCCCCACGAGCGTGGGGAAGACTATTCTCGGCTAGGCTCTATCCTGTCATGCGGAGAAACACCCCCACGAGCGTGGGGAAGACCGGTCACTGGCTCTATTGAGGGTCAAATCCCTGGAAACACCCCCACGAGCGTGGGGAAGACCCGCCCCTGATGGCGAAAATGGCGATCTGAAAGGAAACACCCCCACGAGCGTGGGGAAGACTAAAAGCCTACTTTCCATAGAAGCGAGCCTTGAGAAACACCCCCACGAGCGTGGGGAAGACTGGAGGGCCATAGCCTCGCGCCAGTCTGCGATAGAAACACCCCCACGAGCGTGGGGAAGACGCCCGACAGACTTCCGTCTCGCGGCGGTCGAGAGAAACACCCCCACGAGCGTGGGGAAGACCACCTTTTGGCGGATACTGTCGTCGTCAAGGTAGAAACACCCCCACGAGCGTGGGGAAGACAGGCGGATGGAGCGCTGGGGGCATAGATGAGTAGAAACACCCCCACGAGCGTGGGGAAGACATTCCGGCCGTGGCGCGGGCAAGAGCTGGGGCGGAAACACCCCCACGAGCGTGGGGAAGACCTCCGCGACCTGAAAACGGTCAAGCGCCGGATAGAAACACCCCCACGAGCGTGGGGAAGACTGTGGAACAGCATCTTAAAGACGCACAAGCCCGGAAACACCCCCACGAGCGTGGGGAAGACTTGCGTCCGCGTAAAGCCGAAAAGCCCCGCAAGGAAACACCCCCACGAGCGTGGGGAAGACTTGTGAGCAATCGCAAGGGGCTTTTTTCGTACCGAAACACCCCCACGAGCGTGGGGAAGACACCTGCTGCTGGGTGCGAACAGAGCGTTCAGCAGAAACACCCCCACGAGCGTGGGGAAGACAATGCGACAGACTGAACTTAGAACGCTTTCTCAGAAACACCCCCACGAGCGTGGGGAAGACGCCACCAATTGCAGAGCCCCAACCCATAACATGGAAACACCCCCACGAGCGTGGGGAAGACGAAGGGCGAATGCCCATATCCATGAGAAACTCGGAAACACCCCCACGAGCGTGGGGAAGACGGCAACTGGCGGACGAGGCCCGCATCGACCTGAGAAACACCCCCACGAGCGTGGGGAAGACCCCGGGGTAGTCCAGCCTGACGGGGAGACAGTTGAAACACCCCCACGAGCGTGGGGAAGACGCAAACTCTTTTTGATGCTCATAAGCTGCCTGAGAAACACCCCCACGAGCGTGGGGAAGACTCCAGCACCTTGCGGAAGACCACATTGACCTTGGGAAACACCCCCACGAGCGTGGGGAAGACACAGCCTGATACTGCAGAAGGCTCTGCGGCAAAGAAACACCCCCACGAGCGTGGGGAAGACAGACTATTAATGTTGACACTACCAAGCTCCGGGGAAACACCCCCACGAGCGTGGGGAAGACGGTCAAACCTCTATCATTCCATTCTTCATAATAGAAACACCCCCACGAGCGTGGGGAAGACCAGATCTTTGCCGGGCGCTACCAGGTGGCGGAGGAAACACCCCCACGAGCGTGGGGAAGACAGCGTGATTTTATTGGATTTTATCACGCAAAAAATTGGAAGTATCCTTGTCGCGAACGAGTTGCAAGCCATCCAGTAGGACTATTTCCCGTTTATGGTCTCCCCTGCCATGTATCCGGTAGCCGGGAGCTTCCGGAATCTTTTGAAAAATTAGCAGTCCACTTTCCGCAGGGCAATGTTCCAACAGATAGTCAACGACTTTCTGTGCTACATTATCCTTGATGCCGGAAATGAAAATATTGGCACGTGGCTCCACAAACCAGAGCTTCATGCGTCCCCTCACCGCCGGCGGCAGATCATTTGCTATAACGACGAGCACTTTTTTCCCCTATCAGCTGGTCTATGTCCTTGACTATACGCTCAAGGAGCGCCTGACGGATGACGCGTTCCCGAAATGCGGTCGCCACAGCATACTTGTCATATGTCCCCGCCAGTTCCCGGCACAGGGAAAAAGCCAGGTCGATGCAGAATTCCCCCTTGTACAGGTCAGCCATGTCATAAACGAAGGGCAACGGACTGCCGGAATGAATAAAACCGAGATGCGGCGAATAGCCCAGACTGTGGATCACGGAAGCAATGATCCCGTACAGGGCCGCATTGGTCGCCGTAAGGATCTTGTTGGCCAGATCGCTCAATTCGAATTTTCCGGGCACGAAACTGCGCCCTTTCCAGCCTACACCGTATTTTTTTGCCGTCTCGACATAAAGATCACGGACACGCAGGCCCTCCATCCCCATCAATTCCGGCAGTGTCTTCTTCGTGATGTCCACCCCGGGGAAACGCCGGGAAAACATGGCCCGGGCCACAGCAAGTGACAGGTCCGGATCTGTGGAAAGGCACGCTTGCCGCTGCATATTGCGCGTATGCGACGTAGGCGTAATGCCCGCCGCGTAGAACAGCAGGGAATCCTCCCCCACCCAGCACAGGCTGCAGTTGGCGGCAGCCGCCACCTTGACGGCCTCATGGGTGATGGATGTTCCCGGCCCCAGCAACAGCGCGGATATGGTCGCCACAGGCAGATGCACACAGCCGCCCTGGGCATCGAGCCATTTCACGCTGCTGTCATCCACTTCAAGACGCCCGCGCTCCAGATACAGATACGGATATTTGTCCGTCACTCGCGGGAGCGTATCCCGTGTAATCCGGACAAAAAGACGCTTGCCCTCCTGCTTCGTACCGCCTTCTTCCGCCATATCACCTCCTCGCGCCCAGAAAGGATGGTACCGCCTTCAGCCGTATACAGCCCGCGGTCATAGGCAGACCCATACCGGGCGGATCTTTTTGACACCCGTCCCCACGGATGCGGAGAAAAAACGTTGGGGGTAAAATCTTTTTGGTGCTGGTAAGAAACACCCCCACGAGCGTGGGGAAGACGTATCGCATGCGGGGGCGCAGGGGCTGGCGCAGGAAACACCCCCACGAGCGTGGGGAAGACAAGGCCACGAAATCACCGTTAGCCCAACAGTGGGGAACACCCCCACGAGCGTGGGGAAGACCCGTTCTGCGCGAACTCTTTTTGGTGCTCATAGGAAACACCCCCACGAGCGTGGGGAAGACGCAGAGGTCATGGGCCATGCGGACCCGACCATGGAAACACCCCCACGGGCGTGGGGAAGACGATGCATTTAACTTTGTGAACGTCAGAAGAATGGAAACACCCCCACGAGCGTGGGGAAGACGGGTCCTCCAAATCCTGATCCCGGTACCACTCAGAAACACCCCCACGGGCGTGGGGAAGGATCTTTGTCAGCGATACAGGGTCACTTGCCGTTCCCGGTAGCGTTTGACAATCCCGAAGCAAAGCGGAACATCCCGCAAGGTCCAGACCTCATCACCATCAGCCTGTGCGCCATCGCGTACAGTCAGCACGGCAGACCTGTCTTTCCGGGCAGCCAGGACGTCCGCAGCCTCCAGTGCCCCGGCTTCCGAAGGAAAGACGCCACGCCCGATGATGTCCGACGGCGGACAGTTCCGCCGTCCCAGCGAGAGCTCCCAGACAGGATGCTCCAGCGCCGCGGCCAGTGCGACGGCCTCCTCTTCCGGCAGTTCAAGGGCGCAGGCGAAGGCCATATCCTGTATGTAATGGCGGTACGTCATCTTGGCGCCGGAACCGACGGGCTTTTTCCCCTCGGACGTCTTGGGCACCAGCAGGCTCTGCCAGGCATCGGCCTCATCATAGCCGCTGCCTACCATCTGGAAGTCCGTCAACAGGGGCGCGAGAGCCGCCCTGTCGCCCTTTCGGCGGGCATAGGCACGTACGGTCTGTGTCCAGTCCGCCATGCGGGCCAGCCATTCCCGCTGCTCCCCTCCCCGTCCGGCCGCACAGCACA
>ERZ791905.1396-NODE-1396-length-16194-cov-2.579218_pt1 | contig 16194 bp, 18 predicted proteins | sample MGYA00510147_ERZ791905 | MGnify/ENA primary metagenome ERZ791905 (study PRJEB30046, sample SAMN00792084) | human gut metagenome | study: EMG produced TPA metagenomics assembly of the A metagenome-wide association study of gut microbiota in type 2...
AAATTGTTTCCAATTCCTTTCATCACGAAATTTTATTAATTCTTCAATAATATTATCAAATGTATTCATAGCCATCACCTGTATTTATTATACTATAAAACAGCGTTGATATAATAAAAATATTAAATGAACAGGATTTTATTTACAAATATCGAATTTATTAGACATCACCTGCAAAGGAGGCATACCCATGATTGTTACAACTACACAAACTGTTGAAGGCAGGCAGATTGCCGAATATAAAGGCATTGTTTTTGGTGAAGTGGTATCCGGCGTAAATTTTGTTAAGGATTTGTTTTCCGGCATTACGGATATTTTTGGCGGGCGCAGCAGTACTTACGAAAATGAATTGCAGGAAGCGCGCGAAAAAGCTATTGACGAAATGTGCAAACGTGCCGAAAGATTAGGCGCTAATGCCGTTGTCGGCGTCGATGTTGACTACGAAGTATTAGGCAAAGAAAACGGCATGCTGATGGTAAGCGTCAGCGGCACTGCCGTTAAATTAAAATAATATTTACAGTATGGGCAGCTTTAGGGCTGCTCTTTTTTTATGTGGTTTTGCAATTTTTATGCCGCAATTAAATTGATTTAGAACATTAAAAATTATACGGTTTTATATTCCCACAACCTTTCTCAAATATTTTACAAAATAATTGTTAAACTGTATTTATTGTAACATTATTTCATATTGACTTAAAAGCAAATAATAATTATAATTGATTACATAAGATTTATCGCAAAAACAGTGATCTCTTAAAATAAGATAGAAGGTTAGGTATTGAAAAATGAAAAATTTACAGAAAGAATACGGACTTTACATTAACGGCAAGTGGCAGCCTGCCTCCGATGGCGCCACGTTTAAAACTTACAGCCCTGCTACCGGCGAAGAACTGGCAGTTTGCGCCGAAGCAACGCGCGAAGATGTTGACGCTGCGGTAAAAGCTGCGCACGCTGCGTGGGAAAGCTGGAAGAACACCACTCCTGTTGAAAGAGCGGTTATTTTAAATAAAATTGCCGATATTATCGACGCCAACGCCCAGCACCTTGCAGAAGTTGAATCGCTGGACAACGGCAAGCCCATCCGCGAAACCAGCATGATTGATATTCCGATGAGCGCAGACCATTTCCGCTATTTTGCGGCCGCCATCCGCACGGAAGAAGGCACTGCCACCATGCTCGACAACAACACTTTAAGCCTCGTCCTGCACGAGCCTATCGGCGTAGTGGGGCAGATTATCCCGTGGAACTTCCCGTTCCTCATGGCTGCGTGGAAGCTGGCTCCGGCACTGGCCGCGGGTGACTGCATTGTGCTTAAACCCTCAAGCACTACCAGCCTGAGCGTTTTGGAGCTTGTACGTTTAATTGAAGGCGTGCTGCCGGCAGGTGTGCTTAACGTAATTACCGGCAAGGGCAGCAAGGCCGGCCAGTATGTTTTGGAACACCCCGGTTTTGCCAAACTTGCCTTTACCGGTTCTACCGAAGTTGGCCGCGGCGTGGCACAGGCTGCCGCGGATAAATTGATTCCGGCCACTTTGGAGCTTGGCGGCAAATCGGCCAACATTTATTTTGATGACTGCAACTGGGATTTGGCTATGGAAGGCCTGCTTCTGGGCATTTTGTTCAACCAAGGCCAGGTTTGCTGCGCAGGCTCGCGCGTGTTTGTGCACGAAAAAATTTACGATAAATTTGTTGAAGAAGCGGTTAAACGCTTTAACGCCGTAAAAGTTGGCAACCCGCTCGACCCGGCAACGCAGATGGGCTCGCAGATTGACGCGAAACAGGTTGCCAAAATTGCAAGCTACATTGATATTGCCAAAGCAGAAGGCGCAGCTATTGCCTGCGGCGGCCATAAACTTACGGAAAACGGGCTTGATAAGGGTAACTTCTTTGCGCCGACGCTGATTACCAATGTTACCAACGATATGCGCGTGGCGCGCGAAGAAATTTTCGGGCCTGTGGCTGTGGTTATTAAGTTTAAGGACGAAGCCGAAGTTGTTAAAATGGCAAACGACAGCAATTACGGCCTTGGCGGCGCCGTATGGACGCAGGATATTAACCGCGCCATCCGTGTGGCAAAAGCCGTGCAGACTGGCAGAATGTGGGTTAACACCTACAACGCTATTCCGGCAGGCGCACCGTTCGGCGGTTATAAAGAATCGGGCATTGGCCGCGAAACGCATAAAGTAATGCTGGAGTATTACAGCCAGACCAAAAATATTATGATTAACCTTGGCGAAAAGCCTTTGGGATTGTATTGACAACCGCCCTTTACAATGTTAAACTTTTAGTAATTACAAATTTGCAGCTGATGATAAGGAAAAGTACCTTTAAAAGGCAGCCTAAAGCGAGCCGGTGGCGGTGAAAGTCCGGCGGCGGGCATTAAAGGGAATGGGCCTTGGAGGCGCACTGCGAGCCGCAAGGGGTAGCAGCGCCGGGAATGCTTTGCCCGTTACCATAAAAGCGGATATCGGCATCGGCCCGTATCTTTTAAGCGGACTTATTTAAGTCAAGCAGGGTGGCACCGCGAAAGTTTACAGCCTTTCGTCCCTACAGGGATGGAAGGCTTTTTTATTTACCTGTTAAGGAGTGAGCGGCATGGAAGCAGCAGAAAAAGAAAAAAAGATAGTAACATTAACGGAAGTTAAACCAACGCAGGATGGTTACCGCTGGGTGGCGATAACGGCAATGCTTTTGGCAATAGGCATTATTCTGCATACCGTAAGCCCCAATGTTGGCGGCGTTACGCCGAACTGGACCATTGCCATGTATTCCATTGTAATTAACCTTACCAACCCTTCGCTGCCGCAGGCACTGGGCATTGGCTTTATTTCCGGCATGACGCTTGTGCCGTCTTCCAAATCGGCCTTTCCGCTGGGCAACCTTGCCAGCGAGGTTTGCGGTGCGGTGGTGTGCTGCCTTCTGGTTAAGGCTATGCTTGCCGTTAAACTTGAAAAATGGCGCCTGCGCCCGTTTATTGCCGGCCTTGTGGCAACAATGGTAAGCGGCGGCGTATTTACCTTTATTTTAAAAATAGTTTTGGGGCTGCCCTTCAGCGTATGGCTGTATGCCATGCTGCCGGTGGTGGCGGTAATAGGCGTGCTTAACGGCAGCATTACCTTTTTGCTGTACGGGCCGGTGCGCAGGCTGTTTTTTGTGCAGGAGGAAGATAATTGATGGAAACGGTTGCGGAATTAAAGCATTTTTATTTTGCTTACAAAAAGAATAACCTTGTGCTGCACGATATTGATTTTAAAATAGAAAAAGGTTCTTTTACCGTTATCGCAGGGCCGAGCGGCAGCGGCAAAACAACGCTGTGCAAGGCCATGGCGGGCATTGTGCCGTTTTATATGGGCGGCGCGTACAGCGGCGAAGTAATGGTGCTGGGCGAAAGCACCAAAGGCAAAAAGGTATCGGATATTGCCATGCGCCTGGGGCTGATGCTGGAGGATTACGAAAGCCAGCTTGTTTCCCTCACTGCGGGCGAGGAAGTTGCCTTCAGCCTGTTAAACCACGGCTTTAAGCCGGAAGAAGTTGAAGAACGCACGCGCAGGGCGCTTGAAGATGTAGGCCTGCCGGGGCGCGAAAGCTATCAGCTGGACGAACTCAGCGGCGGGCAGCGTCAGAGACTGCTTTTGGCTTCGGTTTTGGCAGTGCATCCGGAAATTATCGTTTTGGACGAGCCTGTATCGGCCATGGACCCGGACGGAGCCAATTCGCTGTACAAGCTGCTTTACAAAATACATAAGGAATACGGCACAACCATTGTGGTGGTAGAACACCGCATTGACTATCTGCTGCCGTATATGACGGATTTGGTTGTACTTAAAAAAGGACGCCTTGTGGCAGCCGATAAGTTTGAAAACGCCGCCCGCGTTATGTATAAGGATGAAACCCTGCGGCATTTTGTGCCGGCGCTGTGGCGCATTAAGCTGGGGCTTGAAGAAAAATTCGGCGTAAGCCTGGGTAATTGGCGCACGGAAGAAGAAGCCGTTGCGGAACTGAAGGCAAAAGGTTTTACAGGGGGTGAGGCGTAATGCTGGAGGCAAAAGAAGTTAATTTTGCGTATCTGCGCGGGCAGCCGGTGCTGAACGATATCGACATTAAAATTGAAAGCGGCGAATTTGTGGCGCTTTTGGGGCACAACGGCAGCGGTAAAACAACGCTGAGCCGCCTGTTCATGGCGCTTATTCATCCGCGCAGCGGGCAGGTGCTGGTGGACGGCACGGACATTGCCGCCATGGAGCCCGCCGATTTGGCAGATAAAATAGGCTATGTGTTCCAGAACCCGGATTTGCAGATTTTGGAAGACACGGTTTTTGACGAAGTGGCATACGGCCCGCGTGCCAAAAAATTGAGCGAAGACAAGGTTAAACGCCAGGTGGAAACCGCGCTTGCAGCAACGGGCCTTGCGGATTTGGCAGACGCTTACCCGCGCCTTTTAAGCTTTGGGCAAAAGCGCCGTTTGGGTGTGGCGGCAGCACTGGCCTTAAACCCGCGCACGCTTATTCTGGACGAGATAACCAACGGGCAGGACGCTGTGGAAAAAGAGCGCATGATGAGTTATTTAAAGGCGCTTAATGAAGAAAACGGCATTACGGTAGTGCTTATTTCGCACGATATGGACACCGTGCGCCGCTATGCGCAGCGCACCATTGTGCTGCATAACGGGCATTTGGTGTTTGACGGTACGCCTGCAAAGCTGTTTGACGGCAGCATTAACGTAGAGCGCTGGGGGCTGCGCTGCCCTACGGCGACGGCAGTTGGCAACGCGCTGGGCATTACGGCAACCAGCCCGGAGGATTTTTGCAGCAGCATTAGCATGAAAGGAGAGCGGCAGGTATGAAAATATCGGCATTTACGCAGATTATAGTAACGGTAGCCGTAACGGCATGGGTATTTATTTTGCCGGTAATGGCTGTTGCCACCATTTTAGTGCTGGAACTGGCGCTGCTTCTTTCCATTAAGCACGACCGCATGACGATGGCGGCAATAGGCGGCCTGGCGGTATTTACCGGGCTGATGGTGCTTTTGCAGCTTCTGTTCGGTTCGCCGCTTGAAATTGCACTGGTCGGCGGCCTGCGCATGTTGGTTATGACCATGGCCTTTTTGTGCATGCTGGCAGCAACGCGCATACAGGATATTGCACAGGCACTGGTAACAAAATTTCACCTGCCGTGCGAATATGCCTTTATGCTTACAACAGCGCTGCGCTTTGTGCCTAACTTTCTGGCAGACAGCACCATTACATTGGACGCGCAAAGCTGCCGTGGCTATTCCAACCGCGGCAACGCGATTAAAAGGCTGATGTCCTACGTTGTTGTTATACGCCCTTTGGTAATGCGCGCCGTAGCCAAAAGCGAAACGCTGGCGCTGAGCATGGAGCTGAAGGGTTTTGGCGCCAACACCTATAAAAACATGCCGCAGCAAAAACTCGGCCTTGCCGATTACGTTGTGCTGCTGGCGGTAATTGCGCTCAGTACGTATCCCTTCTGGCAGGAATACGTAAAAATATAAAAAGCGCCTGCATTGGCAGACGCTGAAGCTGATGTAAGTTTTGGGTTTTGTATAGCAGGATAAGCTGATGCCGGTGCGCCGGTTGTCTTTGCATAATTAAAACTTGAGTAAACAGGGCTGCCCGCAAGCGCCGGGCGGCTTTATTTTTTAGCAGGCTTATTTTCCTCGCCCCATGTGCAAAGCTGGTCGAGTATCGTCATAAGCGATTTGCCGCGCTCCGACAAGCTGTATTCCACTTTGGGCGGAATCTGCGGATATTCGGTGCGGATGATGAGCCTGTCTTTTTCCAGCTCTTTCAGCGACAGGCTGAGTGTTTTGTGCGAGATGCTGCGGATGTAGCGTTTAAGTTCGCTGTAACGCACTACGCCAAACTCCATCAGGCAGTACAGAATAACCATTTTGTATTTGCCGTTAATCAGCGACAGCGTGTAGCTGAAGCCGGTATCCTCAAAATTTGCCTTTTCGATATAATTCTTAATCATTATACTCTCCTTTTGGTTAGTATCTGACAAAAATGTGCGTACTTCATCTTTAGTTTATATATTGCTATAATTATAGCAGAAAGACGGAGGTGGAGCAAATGGCTAAAAAAATAGTTGTTTTAAACGGCAGCCCGCGCGCAAACGGCAACACAAAAGAACTGGTAAAGGCTTTTGTTAAAGGTGCTGAAAGTGCGGGAAATACCGTACAGGTTTTTGATTTGCAGAAAATGAATATTCACGGCTGCCTTGGCTGCTGCATGGGCGGCAAAGATGAAGCAAGCCCCTGCGTGCAGAAGGACGACATGGCTTTGATTTACCCGGCTTACCGCGAGGCGGATGTGATTGTGCTGGCGTCGCCGATGTACTACTGGGGCGTAAGCGGCCAGCTTAAATGTGCGTTTGACCGCCTGTTTGCGGTAGCAGAATGTATGCCCGGCTATGCCAACCCCATTAAGGAGTGCGCGCTTTTAATGGCGGCAGAGGGCGATACAGCGGACAATTTTGCCCCGGTAAAAGCCTTTTACGAAGGCCTGGCAGGGCATCTTGCCTGGAAAAACCGCGGCATTGTTTACGCAGGCGGCAATTTTGCGGCGGGCGATATTTTAAATAAACCGGCGCAGCTTACCGAAGCTGAAAAGCTGGGCACGGAAATTTAACTAAAAGCAAAACTTATAAATCTCCGCAGAATATAACTGCGGGGATTTTTTACCCTTTAACCATGCTTCACCTTGCTTAACGCCTTTATTTTAAGTACAATAAAAATATAAATGCGTATGTGAGGGGGAATGCAAGTGGAACTGCGTATTTTAAAATATTTTTTAACGGTGGCCCGCGAAGAAAACATTACCAGAGCAGCTAATCTGCTGCATGTAACGCAGCCTACGCTGAGCCGCCAGTTAATGCAGCTGGAGGACGAATTGGGCGTAAAACTGTTTTGCCGCAGCAAGCACCGCATAACGCTTACCGACGAAGGCCTGCTTTTAAAGCGCCGCGCGCAGGAAATTACCGAGCTTGCCGAGCGTACAACCCGCGAAGTATCGCGCAGCAGCGAAAATTTAATGGGCGAAATCGCAATAGGCTGCGCCGAAGCAAGCAGTATTTCCGTATTGGCGGGTTTGATGAATTATTTCCGCCAGAAATATCCGCTGGTGCATTATACGCTTTATTCCGGCATTGCCGATGATATTAAAGAACGCATTGAAAACGGGCTTTTGAATATAGCTTTTTTGACAGAGCCCGTGGATATTTCCAAATACGGCTTTGTGCGCCTGCCGCATAAGGAAGAATGGGGCGTTTTAATAAGAAAAGATTCGCCGCTGGCGGAAAAACAGGCAGTAATGCCGCAGGATTTACTGGGTATTCCGCTGTTAATGCCCAAACGTGACCTGGTTAAAAACGAGCTTGCCAGCTGGTTAGGCAGTTTAAATGACAGAATGGATTTTGCCGTTAATTACACAATGCTGATGTGATGAATGCGGCCGTAATGGTGCACAGCGGCTTTGGTGCGGCGCTGTGCCTTAACATGGGCACCGATTTTTACGACGATTTGCGTTTTGTGCCGCTTGCGCCGCCGCTTGCAACAGGCTGCGTGCTGGCGTGGAAAAAGAGCCAGCGGCAGGCACCGGCGGTGGAGGAGTTTATCAGCTCGGCGCATTCATACGTTTTGGGCATTTCCGGCAATTAAATATAGGTATTAGCTTATTTAAAGCGGCCATATTACAATGTAGGTGTAAGAAATTTGCACCTGCATTTTTTATTGCATAAAAAGCTTAAGGAGGGGAATGATATGCAGGAAATGACTCGCAGAGATTTTTTAAAGGGCGCGGCCATGGCAGGCGGCGCGGTAATGCTGGGCGGGCTGCATGGCCTTGGCAGGGTGCAGGCTGCCGGGGCAGATGCCAAAGTGCCGGAATACGACCCGCTGCTCGACGGCGTATGTGATATTCATATGCATCTGGCACCGGACGTTAAAGAGCGCTGCACGGACGAATACACTTTTGCACGCAATGCGCAGGCGGCCGGGTACCGTGCGGTGATGTACAAAACCAACGAATGGAGCTGCCACGACAGGGCTTATTTAATCCGCCAGGCGCTGCCCGGTTTTGAAGTTTTTGGCAGTTTTTGCATGAACTTTACTTACGGCGACAAAATAAATGTATATGCAGCTAAAATGGCGGCGGCTACAACGGGCAGGCTGTGCCGCTGCATCTGGATGCCGACGCAGGCAGCGGTATATCAGCATGAGCGCTTCGGCCAGCCGGGCAGGGGCATACCTGTAACAGGGCGCAACGGCAAACTGTTGCCGGAGGTTGTGCAGGTAATGGAAATCTGCGCCGAAAACGGCATGATTTTTGCAACCGGCCATTCCGCTCCGGAGGAAAGCATTTTAATGGCGCAGAAGGCGCATGAAATGGGCTTTAAAAAACTGGTTATCACTCACCCCAACACAACTATCTGGCAGATGACGGCAGACCAGATTAAACGCTGCGCTGATTACGGCGCTTACATTGAATACTGCTACCTTGGCAGGCTGTGGGGCGAAGGCAGCGCCATGCCGGATTACGAGCGCCAGAGCGCGGAAGAATTTTTAAACTATGTGCGCCTTGTGCCGGAACGCAGCTTTATTACAACCGACCTGGGGCAGCCGGGCATGCCCGACCCCATTGACGGCATGCGTACCTGCATTAAAGAGCTGCAAAGCGCAGGAGTGCCGCAGCGTACGATTGACATTTTGGTACGCAAAAACCCGGCGTACTTACTTGGACTGGAGGGATGACTTATGGGCATGACACGCAGGGAATTTTTAAAAAATGCCGCTATGGCAGTAGCCGCAGGGGCTATGATGCAGCCGGATAAACTGCTTGCGCCCAAAAAGGCAGAAGCCAACGAACCTAGCAGCCCCAAAAACATTTTAAACTACAACCCCAACATGCAGTACCGCCCCATGGGCAGAACCGGCGTTGACGTATCGGCACTGGGCTTTGGCATGCTGCGCCTGCCGATGCTGGCAGACGGCAAAACGGTTGACATGGACCAGACCGTGCGCATGGTGCGCCGCGCCATTGAAGGCGGCGTAAACTATATCGACACCGGCTATGTATACCTTGGCGGCCAGAGCCAGATTGCAGTTGGCAAAGCGCTGGCGGGCGGGCTGCGCGACCGCGTGTATGTTACCAACAAAGCACCGTGGTGGATTATGGAACGCCCCGAAGATTTTGAGCGGATGTTTGACGAATCGCGCAAGGCGATGAATACCGATGTAATTGATTTTTACCATATCCATATGATTATGCACCGCGGCTGGAAAGAAAAGGTTATTCCCTTCCGCCTTATTGAAAAGATTGAAAAATTAAAGGCGCAGGGCAAAATCCGTTTCAGCGGTTTTTCGTTCCACGACAGGCTGGAGCTGTTTAAAGAAGTGGTGGAAGCCAACCCCAACTGGGATTTTTGCCTCATTCAGCATAACTACCTTGATTACGAATACGAAGCAGGCGTGCTGGGGCCTAAATACGCAGCGGCGAACGGCATGGGGCTTGCTGTTATGAAGCCTGCGCGCACCGGCTTTTTGGCAAACCTGCCGGACGTAATGCGCAAAGCACTGGCATCTACCGGCGTGCATAAGCCGGATAACGAATGGGCGCTTGATTACCTGTGGGATATTCCGGAAGTAAGCGTCGCCGTCAGCGGCATGGGCAGCATGAAGGACGTGGAGGAAAACCTTAAATATGCCGCCAAAGCCAAGCCTAACATGCTTACGCCCGCAGAACGCGAAGCACTGGGTAATGCCATCCGCGCTTATCGCGAAGCTCCGGGCCATGTGGACTGCACCGGGTGCTACAAGTGCATACCCTGCCCGAATAACGTGGCAATCGGCTACATTTTTGCCTACGTTTACAACAATTACCTGCTGCACAAAAATATGGACAAAGCGCTTTTCGACTACACCGTTTCCATGTCGCCCATTCAGCGCGGCGCACCGGCAAGCGCCTGCAACGGCTGCGGCCAGTGCCTTGCAAAATGCCCGCAGGGGTTTAACGTGCCGGAGCAGCTTAAAAAAGTGGCCGAAACCTTCGGCTTTTAACAGGTGATTACATGACTATTTACGAAGCGAGCGAACGCTACAACATACCGCTGGAAATTCTGCGCGAGTATGAAAGCTGGGGGCTGTGCGGCGCGGTTAAAAAAGTAATGGGCTCGTGGCAGTACGATGACAGCGATTTGGAACGCCTGAGCCTGATTATGACGCTGCATGATATTGGCTTTGCCAGTGATGAAATTGAAAATTACATGAAGCTTTTGGAAAAAGGGCAGGAAACCGGCACCGAACGCATGCGCATACTTATTAAAAAGCATAACGCCATGCTTGACGAAATACATTTCCGTGAAAAGCAGCTTGACCGCCTTAATTACCTGCGTTACGAAATACAAAAGAAAAACAGCAGCAGGGATTAATGCTCCGAAGTTGTAAAAAACTGCCGTAAGTGCGGTTTTTAATAAAAAATCTCCGTTTAACAAAGCGTTAAGCGGAGATTTTTGTTTATAAGATTTATTTAAAATAACGGCGCGTTTTATTCTTCCTGCTTTTCAAAGCCGGTAAAATCAATTATTTTATGATGGTAAGCGGCATCAAAATACGGCAGCGCATCGGTTAAATACTTAACGGTTTTTTGCCAAAATTCTGTTCCGCCGTTGTGCGGAAAAGCTACTTCAATAAGATAAATGTCGTTGTCTTTGCTCCTTGCGTAAACGGAGCAGCGCATAAACCAGTACGCATCGGCGTTGTTGGGGTTTTGCTGCCATAGGATAATGAGCTGTTCCGGCTCGGTGGTAAGGCTGCGCAGCGCTTTTTCAACCTGCCCGTAAGCAGGCGTGGGGGTGTCCTCGCTGTTTAAACGGCTGCGGATAGTCAGTATCCAGTCGAACGTGGTGCTTGGCTGGGGCAGCTGCGGCGCTTCTTTTTTATCGCTGCCGAACATGGATTGCAGGCGCAGCAAGCCGCGCAGCACGGTTTCGGTTTTGTCGCGGCGCACCCATTTGCCAAAAAAGTTCTTTTTGTAATGGCTTAATTCCTCCTGCGCTTCCGGAAGGTCCTTGGCTTTTTGCAGGTAGCTAACGCCTTTGGCGATATCTTCCGGACCGCCCTCGCCGTTGCAGTACAGCCAGCCCAGCAGAAAAAACGCATCCTGGCATTCCCAATCCACCGCTTCTAAATACTTGCGCGCCAGCACATAGTCCCGTTCCGTGCCCTCTCCGTAGGTATAGCAGTAACCCAGGTAATACGCGCCCCAGTTGCCGGTTTTGCCGCTGTCGTCCGCCCATTTCAGCAGGCGGAAGGCTTTGTCGTAATCCTGTTCCACGCCGCGACCGTCAAAATACATTGCGCCCAGGCGGTTGTAGCAGCCCGCCTTAACGGGAATGTTGGAGTCGATAGCTTTTTGGTAATACTCTGCGGCTTTCGCATCGTCGTGCGGTGCGGCAACGCCGTTTTCGTAATAATTGCCCACAAAAAAGTAAGCGCGCGGTTCACCGGCCTCTGCCGCCTTGCAGAAGAGGGGAAAGGCTTCCTCGTGTTTATCTTCATCGAACAAATCGCAAGCGTAAAAATACTGGTAGTTGGGGTAGCCCTTGGCGGCGTAAATGCGGTCCAGCTCTTTGGCTTTTTCTGGCTGCGGCGGCAGTACGCCTTCAATACCGTCGATGTACATCAGCATAAGGTTCGCGCCTGCGGTTGCCACGCCGCCGTCAAGCGCACTTTTGTACCAGTATTCGCATTTCAGCATATTTTCGTGAATGAAGCTTTCAAAAGCCTCGTCGCTGTCAAAATCCTCGGGGTTGATGTCTTCTATCATTAAAAAATCGAACCAGTAATAAACGTTGCCGATAACCATCTGGCAAAAGGCATCGCCTGCTTCCGCCTTTTCTAAAATAATATCGTAGGCGATTTTTAAGCTTGCCAGCGGCATGGCTTCTTGCAGCTCTTTATTCATCACGCCGCAGCGCATGGCGATAAGCGTTCCCAGCGCACTGCCCATCATTACCGATTGGTATATCAGCTCGTCCGCGGCGTCTTCGTCTACCGGAAAATCATGCCCCAGCCAGGTGTATTCCTGCCCGTACAGACAGCGCGCCAGCAGGCAGTAAGCGTCGGCGTCGCCCTCGCGGCATGCCTCCTGCAATAGGCGGAATCCCTCCTGCCCGCGCTGTGCGCCAAGGTCGTAATAAATATAGCGTATCGCTGTTTCTACTTTATCGCTGAAAAAACGTCCCATCTTTTTCCGCCCCTCATTTCTGTTCTGCGTACATTTCTGCTTTTTGGCTGTCGCTGAACTTTGCTTTAAGTGTAGCACTGCGCCTGGCAATTTACAATTGGTTTATGGCGAGAAGTATGTGAAATTTAAAAGCACCGCTCTGCAAAGGGAACGATGCTTTTGGTATGGTCATTTTTAAATTTACGTTTAAATCATTCCGCCAGTTTTTCTGCGCTGAAGGCGTAAACGCGCTGCCAGAAAATTTTGCTCTGTTCGGCTTCGGGAGCGGCAATTTCAAAAGCGTGGTATAAGCCGGGAATTACGTGCAGCTCGGTATCGACATTTGCTTCCGTAAGTTTTGCGGCGTAGTCAATGTCTTCATTAACAAATAAGTCAAGGCCGCCGACATAAATAAACGCAGGCGGCAGGTTGGCAAAATCTTCAGCAAAGGTGGGCGAATAATAACCCAGCATTTTGCCGCTGAGGTTTTGAACTCCGCGCAGAACCTCCCACGCATACTTGTTGCTGCTGCGCGGCCAGCAAATATAACCGGTCTGCTGCGCATGGTAGGGCGAGTTTTTCGTTGCGGTGCGGTAATCAAGCATCGGGTAAATTAAAACCTGCCCCTTAATGGGGATGTTGGCGTTGTCGCGGTTGTACAGTGCAAGGCTTGCGGCAAGGTTGCCCCCGGCGCTGTCGCCCATTAAAATAATTCGTCCGGCATCAAGGCCGAGTTTGTCTGCGTTTTCTTTAACGTACATTAAGCCGCTGTAGGCGTCCTCAAGTGCCGCGGGAAAGGGCGCTTCTACCGAAAGGCGGTAGCGCGGCGTAATAACGGCAGCATTTAAGGCGTTGGCAATATTCTGGTAGCGTTCGCGGTCGTCAAGCGAAATTCTGAATAAATAACCGCCGCCGTGGGCGTAGTACACTACCGGCAGTTTGGCTTCGCTGCTTTTGGCGGGGCGGTAAATATAAAGCGGCACATCCGCTGCGCCGTAAAGGCTTTTGGCGTTAACGGTTTCAAAGGTAATGCTGCTTTGGGCAGGAACATAGTTTTTTACGCGCCGCTCTACGTCCTGCGGCGATTTAGCTTCAATAAGATAACCTTCTGCCGCCGCACGGTATTCCGGCTGTACGCGGCCGATATAGGGTATTTCCGCCGCCAGTGCGGATGCGGCTATGTTAAAGGCCAAAAGGCAAAGGGCAATAAATTTTTTCATAGGGTCACCAGCTTATTTTAAATTTTTGCCGCTGAGCGTTACTGCCTGCGGCTTGTTGACGATAAGGACTTTATCCGTAACCATTGTTTGTACGGCTTTATTATATTCCTGAAAATACGGCCCGTCAATGTGGGCGCGGTAAGCGTTGTCGTCGGCATACAGCTCCAGCAGGTGGAATACGTTGGGGCGTGCGGTTTCTGTTGTTGCAAGCAGTGCCAGTACACCTTCTTCGCTTGTAACGGCGCTTTGCATTTCTTTGGCAAGCACTTTTTTGTAAGCGTCAAGCTGCGCCGGGTCGATAACTAGCAGTGCCATGCGTGCCTTATCGGCAGTGCCAGCGTTTTTGCTTTGCAGGTTAAAGGCATCGGCGGCAAGGGTTTTATGTACCTGCGCCAGTTTAAGCGCCTGTGCGACGGCTGTTTTTACGTTGGCGTTATTTTGTGCGGCATTAAAAGCGTTTTCGTCCCTATAAATTTCCAAATAGCGCATTACGCCGTTTTCGTCCTCACCGCCGTAAACAGCAAGCACGCCTTCGCTGTTTTGCAGTGCTGTGTTAAGTGCGGCAACGGCTGCGCGCAGGGCGTTTTCGTTACCGGCGGCAGCGCTGTATACGCTCCAGCGCACAAAGGGTTGGGTGGCGGTTTCGGCGTTTACCGGCAGCGCCTGCAAGCCTAAAAGCAGCATCATAGCTGCGCAAAACAATAATTTTTTCATGGTGCATCTCCTTTACTTATTCTGCTTTTTCAAGCGTTGCGGTAAAACTGTCATGGGCTTTAACAATATCAAGCCCGCTTTCCAGCCTGCCGATAGGAATTAAGTTGCGGTCGTCTTTAAAATCAACATAAAAAATGCTTAAATTGCCCCACGGCTGATAAACGCACAAATCGCCCGCAAGGGGATGGCAGCCAACCTTTTGCCCTGTTTCGTCAAGGCGCTTGTCGAAGTAGGCAATCTTTTCCATGCCGGAAAAATCCTTAAACGAAAGCGTTACTGGCAGACGGCTGTATAAATCGTTGGCGCTCGGTTCATTGCGCAGCGTAACGGGCAGGCGGCTGCCGTTAATAACAAGCACGGCTTTGTGGCCATCTGCTACGGCAGTGTTTTGCAGTGCAGGCTGTGCTGCGGGTGCGGAAGCGCCGCAGGCGGAAACGGCAAGTGCCGTCAGCGCAGCGCTTAAAAGCAAAAGTAATTTTTTCATAGGTATCCCTCCGTTTTATTTGTATAGTTTAATTATAAAAATCGCAGGGCATGGCGTCTAATGCTTAATTGTTATGTGTCAACATGCGTTTTTGGCATGAAGTACAGGCGGGAGTATGCTTCAACTTGCGCGTTTAAAAATTTTTAACTACAATAATTATATGGAGAATGGCTTTAAAGGAGGAACCTGCATGAAATACCGTGAACTTGGCAAAACAGGATTAAAAGTAAGTGAAATAGGCCTTGGCTGCGAAGGCTTTAACGGCAAAGACGCCGCTTTTACGCAGGAAATGTTTAAACTTGCTCTGGCAGCGGGCGTTAACTGCATGGATTTATACAGCCCCAACCCGGAGATGCACAAAAATATTGCAGCTGCACTTGGCAGCCGCCGCAAAGATTTTATCTATCAGGCGCATTTATGCACTGAATGGAAGGACGGGCAGTATAAGGCTGTGCGCGACATTGCCAGTGTAAAAGCTGCGTTTGAAGCTATGCTGAAAAATTTGAACACGGATTATATCGACATCGGCATGATTCATTATGTAGATTCGCCGGAACTTTGGCGCACGATTGAAAGCAGCGGCGTTCTGGACTATGCACTGCAAATGAAAGCCGAAGGCAAAATTAAGCACATCGGCGTAAGCAGCCATAACCCGCTGGCAGCGCTGGAAGCCGTAAAAAGCGGCAAGGTAGAGGTGCTGATGTTCAGCGTAAACCCCTGCTACGATTTGCTGCCTGGCACGGATGACGTGGAAAAACTGTGGGCGGAAGAAAGCTACAAAAAGCCTTTGCTGAACCTTGACCCCAAACGTGCGGAACTTTACGAAACCTGCCAGCGTTTGGGCGTGGGCATTACCGTTATGAAAGCCTTTGGCGGCGGCGACCTTTTGAGCGAGTACAGCCCGGCAGGCAAGGCGCTGACGGCGGTGCAGTGCCTGCATTATGCGCTGACACGCCCGGCAGTAGCAGCCGTTATGAGCGGTGCGCGTACCATGGAAGAATTAAAAGCCTCGCTTGATTACGAAAAAGCAAGCGAAGCAGAAAAAGACTATGCAGAAGTTTTTGCAAGCTTTCCCAAAATCAGCTGGGAAGGGCACTGCATGTACTGCGGACATTGCGCGCCTTGCCCCAAAGGTATTGATGTGGCAAACGTAACCAAGTTTTTGAACCTTGCCAAAGCGCAGGGCGAAGTGCCGGAAACCGTACGCGAGCACTATGCGGCGCTTAAAGCCCACGCCGGCGACTGCATTGCCTGCGGCGCCTGCGCCAAACGCTGCCCCTTCACCGTTGACCCCGTTGCCAACATGAAAGAGGCAAAAGAAGTTTTTGGGTATTGAGGAAAGTATAAATAAATAGTAAAACAACAAAACCGGCATCGTTATGATGCCGGTTTTTGGTTAGAAGGGGAAAGGTTTATGGATGTTTCAAATCTGCTGTTAGGTTATTTTATTGTGCTGTCTGGTTATTTACGGGGTTATTTATCCTCGTTGTAGAACGGGCATTCATCGCCCCAGTCGCAGTGGCCGTCGTGGT
>ERZ791905.1409-NODE-1409-length-16036-cov-10.730618_pt1 | contig 16036 bp, 9 predicted proteins | sample MGYA00510147_ERZ791905 | MGnify/ENA primary metagenome ERZ791905 (study PRJEB30046, sample SAMN00792084) | human gut metagenome | study: EMG produced TPA metagenomics assembly of the A metagenome-wide association study of gut microbiota in type 2...
CTTTCAGGCATGCAAACGGAGATACGCGCAAACAGCTGTTGGCAAGAGCCAAATAAAGTTGCCTATGAATTGCGCGGTTGAATGCTTATAAACGCACTTAAACGGCTTTGATTAAATGTCATTAAACAAATGCTTTTAATCCTCAATCTATTTAAAGGTTGGATTAAATCCGCATCTTCAATAGTAGTGAATACTTTTCCCTCTAGTATCTGTATAGCCACTATTCAAAACCATCAGGTGTTTCTTTCAATTCCTTTCTCACCCATCTTGACCAGCTTGTGATTTTCTAAATGCCAATGACACGATGACACTTTGATATTATTGAACTTTTGACCTTTTCCCTGAGAAACAAAGTTGCATAATCCGTCAAACATTGGTTTGTTGTGAACACGACTTTTATAACCAATAAATCATAGAACCATGAACCAACATATTAGGTTGTCGCATACCTATGTTTCAAGGTACTCTAATACATCAAACTTCGGATTACCGGATGTTTGTTAGAGGAAGCTCAATACTCAAAATATTTCGAGCATTACAACTGTATTATTCCCCAACCAAGAGTTCTTAACATCAGGGGAAGCAAGAATATCGGTAAACCGTCCTTTTGTTTCAGCTTGGAGATTATGCCTTAAACAGACCTGTCAGGATATGTTTCCTATGTGCAGGATTTGCCAAGCAAGTTGTACTTTTGTGGCCACAAAACTCGTTTTGCCCCACAAAAGTCACTTGCCGACTACTGTTGCAGCGGAGCGATAAATTGCTGTTTCGCTATGCGAAAGAGGACGTTTTCGGAAAAACGAATACCGCCGTTTGCTATAGGAACAATGATGCTTGCAATGGTTTGACAAGGAATAGTATTTTGCGACATGATTAACCATAATAATAGGGTCTCACCAAATTATATTTTGATATTTCAGCTGAAGCTATTTTGATATTTTGGAATATCATATCAAAATATCAAAGTTAGTATTGTTTTGTAATCTTATTAAACAGATTTGCATAACGGAAAATCCTTACATATTTTGAAACTTACATTTTACGGTTTCTATGACCTCAAGCCCAAGTTCGTTTTCACCATCCAAGGCGTCAAAAACTTTGTCTGCAAGCCAAAGAATAAGCATCTCTTTCTCATCCACATGGAAATATTTAGCAAGTAGAATTACTTGGCTTTTCTTGGCTCGCCTGTCACCACGTTCTATCTTGCTAAACATGGGTGTGTCTATCTCTAAGTATGCGGCCAATTGGCGTTGCAATATTCCATGTTCGTCTCTAAGAGACCTTATCTTATTTCCTAATAACATATCTGTTTTTCCTTTATTTATTTTCTTTTATTGTGATTTCCCAATAACCTCCAAATGTAGGTGAACCTATACGCTTGATTATACCAGACTCCCTCAATAAGCGGAGATTTTTTTCCACACCTCTTGTTGATATACCCAATTCCATTGCTATTTGAAAAGCAGTTATCTTGGAATCATGTTTTATTAACTCTAATATTTTATCGGTTGTCTTTTGTCGAGTTCCCGAACTTTTACTATTAGTTTCCGAACTTTTGGACTGTGTTCCCGAACTAGTTTCCGAACATTTTTCACTTATTCCCGAACTTTCATTACACCCTTCATGTACAGGAATAGTCACTAAAAATGTCAAGCGGTCATCAGTAGTTTCAAAAGTGGCACGTGGAGAACCGTTTTCAGCCAACTTTTTCTGAATGGTCGGAACACCGGTTGAGCGTCCTTCCGTAAGATCGAGTTCTTTTAAGAAATCTCCCAATCGGCGATTGCGATAGCGGCGACTTTTCAGCATATCACCTTTTTCAATGTCTTCTTTGGAAATACTACGATCAGGACCGGGGCAATTGAGTATGGATATACTTTCTGGTTCAATTGTGATTTCAATCGGTTCATGTTGCATAAAATCTCGATGATATACTGAATTTACGACAGCTTCCTCAATAGCATCGTATGGATAATTCCAAAAACGTTCAGCTTCTTGCCTACCAGAAATCTTATGAACATATTCTTTGAGTATATTGCTCTTAATATAATCCATAGTTTGCTTTATCATCTGTGTAACACTTCCTTTAAAAGTCACTTCCGTAAAATTGTTCGGGTCTTTCATTTTGCCATTAGGGAATGTCACCACATCAATTTGTGTATATGGGAAGAACTTACAGGGATTTTCACAAAACATCATGGCTGCCACATTACGAAGCGACCTATTTTCTTTTGTTCCTGTGTAAAGTTCCATTTGGTCGAGTATATCAGAAAGTGGTGTGGTGATTACATCATCTGCCAATTTACTACCCACTTTGACAAGGTAATCACGAAGGAGAACCAAAGATATGTCTTCTACTTGTATGCTATTATTACCCCTCTCATCAAATGGAATACGATTAGCCAACCCTTGAAGCTCAATGAGAGCTTCGCCTTTGGCTTCAATACTACTTGTACCACTGCGAATATAAAAATATTCTTTAGATCCTCTTGTCGTAACACTTACAGGTACGGAGTAAGGGCGATAGCTACCAGCAGGGCACCATATAACTATCAGCTGTTTGCCATCTACCTCCTCTACAGATGTACGAGGCAAATAGTATGGAGCCATTTTGTTGTTGTAGCCTACCATTTCCTGCAAGATGCGATCAATCTTTTCTATTGGCACACCCTCTACAGGGCGAATTGCCATACCTGTTTTATCGTCGGTATCTACACCAACGATAACATATCCACCACCAAGGTCGTCAAAATCGTTAGCGAAAGCGCATATACTGTGATATATGCTTTCTGGATTCCAACCTTTCTTGAATTCAATGCGATTAGATTCAATCTTCTGCTTGTTAAGCAGGTCGTTTATATTTATTGCAAGTGCCATAAAATAATTTTAATTGGGCATTATGTAACCTTTATCTTCTGCCTTGTTCACGATTTTAATCAGACGCTTACATTGTGAGACGGAAGGTAAATTCATCTTTGCTATGCAGTCAGCGATTCCTTTTATAAAACTGCAATCTCCATAAGAAAGAACATTTTCTTTCATAAGGTCACTGTATACTTTCATCCAATAATTTGCGCCAAGATTGAAAATATCCACTGAGGCATCAATGGCAGCATCAAACTTATATGCACGTTTTGCTGCACGTTCTGCACTTTTTGTTTCTTCTATAGACACTAATGTTGCCAAGAATGTTTCATCAAGTGAATATTTATAATCCTGAAAATTTTTCCACACAGTTTGTGTACGCGATATTGTTCTAACGATTCCTCCATTTGCTTGATCCATCAAGAAGTTATGAGCACAATACGCAAGCTTCAACAGTTCTTCTACCAATTCTGGATAAAGAGCTTGTTTTTGCCATATATAACGCCAGTCTATATCTTTACCTTTAGGAATGAGGGTCATCAGTTTGGCTATCGTATACGGCACAATTTGCGCCTTGTTACCACCTTTAGGATACCAAGAAGCCTTACTAATCAATCCATCAAGGGTATCGAAAAGTATAACAGAACTAACGCATTTGCGGAAAAAATCCTCATTTATACTATCTCTATTTTCATCGTATATTTTCTCAATAACACCTGCGAAGCGATTGAAATTAATTGCAGAACTTTGGCATACTTGATGTGGATTCATCAATATTGTATTATAACATTTTGCAAGTTTCTCCTTTTTTATGACTTGATTTTTGGGATGCATCTCACAAAATTTCTTTTTCTGCGCAACAGTCAGTTTCATTTGCTCTTGTTCCCATTTACCTCGTGACCGTTCATAAAACCATATCGTTTGGTATGGATTCCCATTTACAGGAGGAGCCATGACCTTTTTAGACAATTTTTCCATCAACACATGGAATGGATGATTAGAGAAAAAATCTGCCTCTGAAACGGCGTTTTGGCTATTTGCACATTGTGAAATGGTTTTTGTTATGCTATTATATTGTTCTACCTGCTCCTCTGACAAGTCATTTTCAACATTCAAAACAGTTAATTTCATCGGAACATACAAATTATCCATACCATGGCGAGCTTCTTTTTTAATGACAGCATTAGCCAAAGAGGCTGTTGTTTGACCTCCATTGATAATCTGTAAATCCTTGAAATGCACTATTCGAGTTCCGTCAGCAGAAAATGAAACGGAACGAGCTACTACTGCTATACCATTATTGAAAGTGAAGAAATTCTCAGGATGGTTTATGATAGTATCTCTAATCCCTTTATTGACTTTTCCTCTTACACTTAAAAATGCTCGCACATTGCCTTGCAATAATTTACTTCCATATTTTAGATAAATATCAGCAAGGAATTTACCGGGTACAATACCAAGATAGGCATCATACTCGCAATTTTCTCCAATCTCGGCTTTTAGACACTGTATTCCATCACAACCGAAGTCTGCAGTATCTATTTCTATTATCTCACTTGAATTGGAAGCAAATGTTTGGAAGAACCGCTCTAAAGTCCATACATTAAGTTCAACTGGACGATCTAAAAATTCTGGCTTAGACAAATTCCTCACTTGCTTACTTAAAGTAGCATTAGACAATATAAAGAATTTGAAGCGAAGAATTTCTGTGGATAACATTCCCTTGCCAATTTTTTTGCGGAACTCATTTGCAATAATCAGTGCAGGATCGGAATCGTCACAATATTTCCCGATATTCCCTTGTACACATTCATCAAGAAAGTTCAACATATGGGAATATATGTCCTCTATGCGCGAATTCGTAAGTGTTGGTGCACTGTCACGCTCATTGGTAAAGTGGCTTGTGATCAGAATCAAAGCTCCGTCAGCTTCGTCATATGCATAGGCATCAAATGCAAGCAATCTATTCCGAGAACCACGCATTTCTACAGACATTGGTATCGGATCGTTCAATTCTCCAATCTCTTCCAAGTCTAATAAAGATTTCTCTATAAATTGAGTTTCAGGCTCAGTACCTTCATGTTCGGCATTGAACCTCAACTCATCGATAAATTGTTTTCTATATTCCTCGATGTCCATCCTCTTGAGATTTGTTCATTACGAAATCTTAAACTTTTCTATATTTGAAAGTACAATATCATATTGTATTTTAGAAATTGCTTCAGGAATTTTTTCTCTCATTATTCTTGGAAAACTATTCCCTTCAACTTTATATATGTTCATAGACCTCAAGTCATATACATAATTATCATTTTCTGGAGAAAAGTCAAATCCATATAGTCCAAGCTTTGCAAGGAAGTAATCCTTTTGGATATTGGAGCTAATAGAGGCTATAATATCATTGACAAGTGTGTTTAACGTTAGGCCATTATAAGAAGTACTCATTTTCTCTAAAGCATATACTACAAGTGCACCACAAACATCACTGTCCAATTGTTCTACTGATGAGATATGAACAGTTTCCTTGCCTGCCGTTATCGTTTTGATTTCATACCATTCTTCATTAAATGAGAAGTCCTTGTGCGTCTTCTCGGGCCCCGTCCAACTTTCTAATGCTTTTTCAAGCCCTTTATTTGGAATCATTACACCTCTAAGAAATAGCAATTCGCCAATTAATCCCATTATTTCAATCTCCGAAAGGTTTCCATGATTGGGTTTAAACAATTGTTTCCAAGAAAAATAGCGAGTTCTTAATGTATGATAGGCTGTTTCGTCATTATTAATAATTGTACACGATGCCATTAGATCTTCACAAAAAGTGCAGAAACACTCAAGCAGAGATGGCTTCTCTAATGAGAAGCGTAGAAAAATGTCATCATTACAATTAATGTGTGATACACTTATAATTTCAGAACCCCTCGTTTTGAAAATTTTAAATTTACCTCTAAAATCAAAAGAATAACGGCCATACTCATCTCTACCCACATAGATATTTATATTACGATTGCTACCAATGCGGATGAAATGACTTGCTGGTATATCTTCTGAAAGAATAGTGAAAATTTTAGTCTGCATCGTCTACTTCTTCTTCTTCTTGATCTTCAATATTGAGACGTTGAAAAATCTTGTTTATTTTGTAATGAACAGCATTTTCCATTCCTTGTACTCCGGGCAAACCTATTGCAAAAGCGATAATTTTTTCATTACCAAGCTCTGTCCGGAATTTGGTCATTCGTTCATTCTCGTTGGACGTTGCATCCTTGGGAGCGATGGGCATAATAATGAAAACAGGCTTTCTTTTGGGCAAGTATTGAAAATATACTTTCAGCTTAAATTCACGCCCTTCAGTTGGCTCTCCTTTTGAAATCCAATCTTCTTTACATCTCTTTTCAGCAAGCAATATCTGTTCTTTTGATAAAGCAAACTTGCCTTCTGAACTACCAGTTAATACTCTACGTCTTGAACTTATTTGTACTACATTCTTATTTCCATATTCAATGGAACGTTTCATGCATCTTATAGCTTTTAACCCATCGAAAGAAACATGCTCCTGGCTTTCGCCACCTTCTATAACAATATCCCATAGCTCTAATCCTGTATTGTCTGGATTAGACAAGAATTCTAAAATATTAGGAATATGGAAATTACCATTTGCCATTGAACATTTTATGTTTTTAAGAAATGAAATAACTATATCCTTTGGTACATTCTCGAAGAATCTTGAAGTTCCATCAGATACATCACACACATCTTTATTTGATTTTTTTACCAAATCTGTATATCTGAGAGTATATCCTCCAGCGAACAATCTGGCTATCAAATCACATGTTTGTTTAAGATTATTTCTGTTATGCTCGATATTAAAACTCACATATGGTGTATCATAGATGTTTCCATAGAATGAATAGCGAACATCTAAACCAAAAGCATTACGCATCTTGTTTGACGCAGTTATTTGTAACTCGATGGAATTGTCACGAACCTTGATACCAAAATCTTTTGGTGTAAGGCGTTGATCATACATATCTTTAATATTGTCTTTTAATTCTTGTGAAGATCTCGCTACTTCTGCATACCATTCAGCACTATTTTTACTTGTCCAGATTTGAAATATATCATTATAACCGGCACGATAACCAAACCAGCGTCCCATTTGCATTAATACATCAAAAGTTGAAGTGTTACGATAAAAATAACTTATAAGAAGTCCCTCTAACGTTAGCCCACGAGACAAAGCAAGTCCACCAATGGCTATGACACGTAGAGATTTGTTGTTACGATAGTCAAGCGCGCTACTTTGTTTAGAGCCATTAACAACCATAATTTTTATCTTATCAATAGCATTCAATATGTTCTGTTTCTGTATAATGCGTTCAAAGGTTATATCGTGGACATGTACAAAGTGTTTCTCCCAAATAGTTTTAAACTTCCTGTACAAAGGTAATGACTTATTGCCATCCGAATCATTACTAAAGTTGAATCGGATGTCATCCACTATTCTTTCGTGTAATCTTTCTATATGTTCTGCAATATACTTTTGCACTTTTATAAAACGACTCATATTGACTAACATACTGCGTGGAGAGGAATGATTCCCTCGTAAATCACGTATTGTATTAGCCAAATAGAAACAACAGACAGCTTCATCTAAAGAGCTTGGTAGTTGTCCATGCCATTCTTTTTTGTGACGGTAATAAAATGTGCCAGAATTTAATATTTCTACATCATTGTCTACCATGACATGATATTCTTCTGAAGTGTAATCTGGTTCTTCGATATCGATTATGTAACGAAGATTTTTGTAATATGGACCATCTTCGTAGAATATCTTTTGAGCACCCACATAATTAGATGGTGGTTCTAGAACATAAATAAAATGCTCTGGAAATAGATCCGCATTTTTCATACTGTCAACGGAATCTGGATCAATAAAGACATTCGCAAATGGTGTTGCTGTAAAACCAACATAGGTTGTATCCTTAAATAAACAACATATTTGGCGTATGAGTTTATTAGTTTTCGTTGGATCTGTTTCGTCTCTCTTCGTATTTACGGATGCATTATCAGCTTCATCGTCAATAAGTAACATTGGTATATCTATGTAGCCTTTTACCGAATCAACATTTTGATCATACAACCATTTGTAAAGTTTGTTTAACACAGAAACATTTTTCTTTATAACAAAAACGATAAGTGAGTTCTGTGAATTTAAAGACATTGCAATTTTGTCGTGATTACCAACAAAATCACTTACACATGATGTAAAAGAAGTAGCTCTAAGTGGTTTGTTGTCTTTTCCTACACCAATCTTATTACTTACCACTTGCTTGCCAACTTTTTTATATGTTATGCCGACAATACTTTCGTCTATACGCTCTTGTGTTTGCTGTCGAAGACTTTCTGTTATACCTGCAAGAAGTATCACAACCTTATATCCTGCGTCAGCAGCCTTACAAATAAGGCCTGAATATGTGGCAGTTTTACCAGATTGAACATCACCAATTACAAGTCCTTTTCTAAATCTTTTACCTTCAAAGTGCTCTTTAGGGTTTCCAAGACAATTCATTATGTTTGGCAATGTATCTTCATCCAAAAGATTTATACTCTTAATATTGAAAGAGGGGTTTGCCAAAAGAAGGCTTTTGTATTTATTCCAGAAATACGGTACTTCTATATTGTCATTGCTATACCATTCGTTTGCGTTGTCATAATCGTCAAATATAACATGCCCTTTAGCGTGAGTTATCTGAAATTGGTATTCAATATCAGTAAAAAGATGCTTTCTTGTTTTGTCGTCACACGGAACAGGAAATAAAGACAAAGCTCTATCTATATAAGAATTAATATTCTCATATTTCACCTCTTTACCAGCACTTTTATCAGCGTTGATAAATCCATATGTGATTTGTTTTAATGATAAATATAAATCGTCAGTCATATTAACCTTTAAAGTTTTCAATTAGTTTGACTCTTAATTTAGGATACTTACAGAAAGGTTCAGATTTCATCAGTCCATTTATAATGTCCTCATACGATTGAGTACTTGCAGATTTTAATGTTGCAACTATAGATACTGCTATTTGAAAAACATCATCAAATCTACTATCTGTTTCTTCAACAAAAATTGCTTCATTAGATTTGTCTATATACATCTGTTGTGTTGGAATATTCCTTTCTATTTCTGTTAGCAATATTTCCAAATAGTTATAGTCCGAATCAGAGATCTTTTCTCTGACAAATTTATAAAGCTTACTTTCTCGATTTATCTGATAGAAATAAGTATTGTTACGCCCTTCTTTCCTATCCCAAATATAATCGATATCATCGTCAATCTTTGCAGTACGTCCTCTATAAGTTTGTTGATTCACAGAAATTTCCAAAGCTTCAACAACTGTTCTCTTTAACTGATTAAGGATTCTCTTTGGTATACTAGCATTCTGTTTTTTTATGTCAATACCCCATATGTCATCAAGAGAATTGGGGATATCAACACGAATACGAGCATTCTTTGTCAGTTCTGCACGTGGTTTCAAACCAAACCAGGTTCCCCAAATAATCAAACGGTTATTGCGGTAAATATAAAAACCTTGTTTCGTCCTAAGGTTTTCTATCCCACCAATAAGTTTCTTATCGCTCTCATTCATGTCTGTCGCAAACGGCAAGACGAATGGCTTGATATGAATAAGACGTTCCTTTCCTTTACTATCATTGATGGCAATAGTACGTTCTTTTTTATAGGTAGTCTTAGGGTGATGCTCTAAAAAAGGGTCAAGCGGCCGAACAGACAGCTTGTTGATGTATATCTTTAATTTTGAGGTTGTAGATAGGGACAAGAATCTGTGATAAATTAAAGCTAATGTATTTTCAAGAGACTTTCGTAAATCAACAAGTGTTTCATATACTTGTCCATCACTTGACTTAGATATGACATCAAAGTCTTGCCAAAGCACAAGCGTTCCTTTTTTATTCTCTATAAAAAAATCTATATATGGAAGCTTGCTTATTTCATTTTCTGTAAGTTCTTGTATAACCCAATTCTGTTTCTTCTGAATATAGACATAATCCCTGGTATAAGCGTTGAGATTTGAATTCATGTCAAAACTAACGACAGTGAGATTACGACACTGGGAGAGGGAAGCAGCCTTCATTCCCAAGCCAAAACGGCCTAAATCATCTTTTTTACGTTCTATTTCAGAAGCCATACTGCCATAACGCATAGCTTCAAACAGTTCGTCATCTGTCATGCCATCACCATTATCCATAATGCCAACAGCTATAGAATCGAGTGGATTAGTAGGAAATAAGATTCTGACAATTGAAGCATGAGCACTGATACTATTATCAATAACATCTGCAACCGCAGATTCAAAGGTATAACCCATAGAACGCAAAGACCCCATTAAAGTCGATGCTTTCGGTATGTTGATTTTATCTTTGCTCATTTTTCTTATAATTTTTAGAAGTTCTTATAATTTGAGAAAAAACAGCTTTTGCAAGTAATGGAGGAACCGCATTCCCAATTTGTTGCTGTATATGAGATATTGGACCTTCAAAGACAAAATCGTCTGGGAAACTTTGTAAACGAGCAGCCTCTCTAACGGAAAGGCCCCTGTCTTGATATGGGTGAATCAACATACTTTTACGATAGTTTGATATCACAACAGAAGGTTTATTTGAAACAAGTCTTTTGTATATTCCACTATGACAACGCCCTTTGTCTGCATAATTCCTCATCAAATAGTCAGGAATATTACGCCAATTCCCTCCTTGAGGAATATGTCGATACCTTTCTATAACAAGTTCATTGTTGCGTGATACATAGTTTTGTGTAGCAACATCTGATCTTTTACGCATCTGCTGTGCATAATCACTGGATTGATCATAAGGTATCGTATAAGGTGCTTCTGCTAGCATTTGTCCATTGGTAAGTATCGGCAAATCATTAATAGCTTCTTCAACAGTAACTTCATAATCAAACCGTTTGGGAAATTCGAATTCTATTCCATTCTTATTACCAACCATAAAGAACCTATTCCTCTTTTGTGGTACCCCATAGTCGGATGCCCACAAAACACCAGACTTTACTTTATACCCTAACTCTTGGAAACATTTCTCAATCATTGTCTTTGTCTTGCCTTCATTGATGTTAGTAAGTCCCCACACATTCTCTAAAACAAACCATGTTGGCTTGATTTCTCTAACCAGTCGTACAAATTCTAAGAATAAAAAATTATTTTTATTTTCCATGTTCCTTGTCCGTGTATTGGAAAGTGAAAAACCTTGACACGGTGGACCTCCCATTATTACAAACACTGGATATTTTTCGGAGATAAGATCAGATGATTTTATATTCTTAATATCACCTTGGTGTACTTCTGCCCCCTTGTGATTTCGCAAGAAGGTTTTAGCAGCACTTGGATTAATTTCCACAGCATGACAAATTTTTATTCCAGCCATTTCTGCACCAAGACTTAGACCTCCTGCACCAGAAAAAATATCTATTCCGTACAGCATCGTTTTTGTTGTTTCCTATTGCATTTATTATATTAGAGTTCGTTCCAACAATATTCTATTAAGATTATTACAAACGAGTGACTTTCTTCTATGAGAATTGCCAAATTTTGACCACAAAGGTATGAAATATTTTTGAGAGGCAATTTGAAACAGCCACTTTTTTATCTTTTATTTTATTACGGTCTTTGGGTCTGTGTTAAAACGGAAAATTTTAGCATAGCCCCTTGGTGTGTTAGAATTGATAAAATACAAAGCTTTGAGGGTGAGGATGACAGGAGTTTACTTTCGAAACGACTTAGCCCGTCCCCTGATTGTAAAGCGGCAATTTGTAATTATGACATTACCAACTGTATTTATTATGTTGTTTAAACCCTGCTTTAGCATGAATATGATGTCCTCCAACCACACTATAGCTACCAGCTTCACTCTTTCTATATGCTTTGAGTCCCCAAACATCCCACCATAGGTTTGTATCCATCACATAACCATATAGCGTTGGATTATTTCCAGCTAATCCTATCGGATCCTGTGAGATATAACACCCCATAGCAGGGGAATAGTATCTGAAACGGTTGTATGCCAACTCAGTCTCATGGTCATAGTACTGCCCTTGGAAGAGGAACGGAATCGTCACGTTCTTATAGTAGGAAGTCCTTCTATGGCATTCCTCCTTGATAATCTTCCCGTTCATATCAAGCCGTCTGTACCATACTTCCTCACCGTTCTCATCGTACATCTCCGTAGGAGTACCCAAATGGTCGGTCATGATGGAATAGGTATGACCGTCCTGCAACAAAGCCAACGGAACAAAGCTGTTTTCTTCAAAAATCCATGTCTTGAAGTCCTCCTCATAAGGTTTCCAGCCCTTGTCCTCATAACGTTGTCCGCTCGTCCATTCGTGCAGCGGTACGTTCCCGTTCCACAACCAGTTGGTCCGATCAGATGCCGATTTGCTCAGTCGTCTGCCAAGGGCATCATAAGTGAACTCTACCCAATGCCCGTGTCTGTCGGGACGCTGCACGCCCGCAAGACTTCCGTTTTGGTTCTTAAAAGTGCGATTTCTTGCCATGGCAAAGCCTGAACAAGTTCCGCTTTGCTCATTTGGCTTAACGAAATCGTTCCATGCGTACTTCCAGTGCTCACGCTTGGCATCCCACCATTTGCCGCTTCCCTTGTAGCGTTCCACAAGGTTGCCGTCCTTGTCGTAGCCGTAAAGCCATTCTCCGTCCGTTTCCATCCGGCTGCCTTCAATCTTTTCCTTGGAGGCGCAAGCATTGGCGGAAAGCAAACAAAGGAAAAATGCCATGTGCAGCATCCACAGCAAGTGCCAACCCAGCCGTGGGTGGGTCAAGGTGTCGGTGCGCTGCGTAATAACGGCTCTGCTCATGGATTGTTTAGGCTAATGTTGTGATTGCAAATATAAGTTTATTCAGGCAATTTGCTATTGAAAATCTGTATAATTGTGATTTATGAATTACATTTGGCGTTAAAACGACCACTATAGTTTTAAGATTGAAGAGCCCGGCATGTTTGTATTCTACTTACGTTGCCTTATAGATTGCCCCGTTTGCTTCTTCTCATAGCCGTCTATGCTATTCCGCAATCACGTGCTTCTGCCTTGGTAGTCCAACTCAAGCCCGATGTTGATAAGACCAAGCCAGCTTCAGGGGGCATTCGCCAAGCAGGGTAGTGGACAATGTATTTTCACAGGTAAATCTTGCCGTCATGGCGTCGAAGGTTGTGGATGGATGATTCACGGGTGTCGTAGCGGCATGAAATAAGGCCGTGGCACACCCCTGCACCACGCTCATTGCCTATATGGTGGTAGGGATGTCCCGGCCCTGCGGCTTCCTGTCAGATGCTTATGGTTCGGTCGATGCCTATGTCTTGAATGAACTGTTTGTCGTGGCTTACAATGAGCAGCGTTCCGGTATAGGTTCTCAGTGTGGCGGCCAGCACATCCATGCTTGATATGTCGATGTTGTTGGTAGGCTCGTCTGCGATTATCATGTCAGGGGCTTCCTCGCATACAAGCAGGCAGCATAATGCCAGTTTCATTCTTTCGCCGCCGCTTAGAAAGGCGCATTTCTTGTTCCACGCCGCCGCCGTCAGCGAGAAACGGTTCAATAGCATTTTCAGTTCGTGCTCAGGTCTCTTTCCGTTGTAAGCCTCAAGCTGTGCGTAAACAGTCTGTTTGTCATCAATCAAAGAATACTCCTGGTCGAGGCATACAATGTTTAGCGTTTGGCTTCGGCGCACATTGCCGCTTGTGGGATTCAATGCGCCGGTCAACAGTTTTATCAAGGTGCTTTTGCCGCATCCGTTGTCACCCCGGAGCCATACGCGCTCGCCGCTGTATAAGGATATGCTCAATGGCGAGCGTTGCCACAATGGTTCCCGGCCGGGATATCCGAATGTTACGTCTGTTGTTTCCACCAGCAGTTTGTTGGCTGGCATGGTAGGGTTGCCAATGTCCAGTTTCATTTCCGGCAGTTTGTGCAGTTCGGTTTGTGCCGCGTTAAGGTCCTGCTTCATGGCCGCCAGCTTTTCCTGTTGCATCTTGTTGAGCCTTGACGCCGAGGCCTCCGATTTGTCGCGCATGTTGCCCATGGCTATTCGGGCCACGCATTTCTTCGCGCTTAGCTTCTCACCCCTTGATGCGTGCTTTTGTTGGCGCTCCATGGCCCGTTGTGCCGACATCTCGGCTTTCTTCAGTTCCTTCTGCCGGTTTTGCAGGCGTGCGGCCTTGGCGGCGTTTTCTGCGTCAACCGTTTCCTTGTACATGTTGTAGCTCATGGGATAGTATTTTATCCCAGAGGCAGACATATCATATATTGCGGGCATCATGTCGAGCTGCGTTCTGTCGTGGCTTACCACGACCACCGTCCGGTTGGTCTGGCTCACAAACTCGTAGAGCAGGCTCCTGCCTGTTGCGTCGAGGTGGTTGGTAGGCTCGTCCATCAATACGACCGACGGTTGAAAAACATTCAGCCCGGCCAGGAACGCTTTGGTCTTTTCGCCTCCGCTGAGTTTGCCCATCGGCGTGCAGGGCGACATGCCGTTGAGGTGCCATCGGGCGAACGCTTCCGCCAGCCGGTCTTCTATGTCCCACTCGTCGTTTAGCAGAGTGAAGTCGTGCTCCGTGCCCTGTCCGCCGAGTATTGCCTCCATGGCAGCCAGCTTTTCTGCCACGCCTAAGGCTTCGGCCACGGTCATGCTGTCGTACTGGCCGAAATGTTGCGGTATGAGGTAGGGTGTGCTGTCGCATGCCACCGTGCCGGCGGCACAGGCCGTCTTGCCGGCCATTATTGACAATAGCGTTGACTTGCCTATGCCGTTGTTTCCGATGATTGCGCATTTTTCGCCCTGTTGAACAGTGAAACTTATGTTTTGGAACAGGGGCTCTTTGTCGGGATGGACATATGCCACCCCTTGAACTTGCAAGCTCATGGTTGTTTGTTGGGATTAAGATGTGTAAGTGTTGTTTGCGTGTAAAACGGTCTATACACCGGACTTGAACAGGCCCGTGGGTGGTTTTGTGGTGTATAGTGAGTTGTTTTTACATCGTGGAAAATAATTTCCTGCAAAGTTAATGCATTTGTTCGGCATTGCCAAGCACCGGTTGCTTGGCTTGCCGGTTTTTAACCTGTTTTTGTGAACTAACGGCTAACTGACGCCGGCAACGTCGCCCTGCGGCAGTGTGGTATGGCGCCTGCCGCTTTCCGTTGTCTCGGCCGGGATTGCAGGAAAAATCAAGCCACAACCCGGTGGCCGTTGGTGAGAGGCCCTCGGGTTGTGGCGGTGGAAAATTGTTGCGCTCTTTGCAACAGACATCTGATGTGCTTTGTCGTCAGTTGGCGGTATTGTTTGGTGTGCTTCGCTTGTCGTTGTGGTTGGCCACCAAGGTTTATTTGTTGACGTCGAACCTCAGTCCGACGTTGAGGCTGAATGCGAGCGGGTTGTCAGAATAGAACGAAGTGACGTTGCTGCCGTTGTCGAAATGGTAGCTTATGCCCGGTTCGGCGTATATGGCCAACCGTGGCGCAAACCGCCACTCGGCGCCGATGGCGGCATTTGCCGACAGCTGCAGCGGCTTTATGGTCACCTTGTCGCGTGTGGTCGACTGCTCTGCGCCGTCTACTATGGTGCTGGTCTCGTCGCGCCCGCTCACCATCTTCTCGACCATTCCGCCTGCTGTGGCATATACGCCGAAGTGCTTGTTGGCCCAAAAGGTGTAGCTGGCAGCTATCGGCACCCCCACGTAGTGCAGTCGCCGGGTGGTCTGGGCTGCGTAGTTGTCGCCTATGGCGGTGAGCTCGGAGCGCTGGTAGCTGTATGACAGTCCGGCGCTTACGCTCCACCGGTCGTTTATGCGGTAGTTGAGGCTTGCCGAAGCTGTTATGGGCTGGTTGTGGCTCACGCTCGTTGTCGTGGGGTTGTCTTGCGCCAGGGTGGGCAGGCTGTTGTCGCCCCTAAACTGTGCCGCGTGCCATCCTATCGGGTCGGCCTTGGCCAGCAGTGCCGGCAGTGCCGTGGTGGCGCCCGTGGTCGTTGTCGACGAACCCATGGCCAGTGCGGCCCTCAGGCGTTGCCTTCGTGGCGTTAGTCCATGCTCTTGCGTGAGGCCGTATGGCTGTGGCTGCCTGGCGGCGTGCTG
>ERZ791905.1413-NODE-1413-length-16015-cov-5.623622_pt1 | contig 16015 bp, 17 predicted proteins | sample MGYA00510147_ERZ791905 | MGnify/ENA primary metagenome ERZ791905 (study PRJEB30046, sample SAMN00792084) | human gut metagenome | study: EMG produced TPA metagenomics assembly of the A metagenome-wide association study of gut microbiota in type 2...
TTAATAAAAAATTTACAAATGTTTTATATAAATAACTTTTATCCTGAAATTTATAATTTAAAAGCATCTTTCTTATAATTCCTTCATATTTAAAAACATATAAAAGTTCCTCAAAATTAACCTCAACCTCATCTCCCAAACATTCATGTCTCTGTACCATAAATTTAGCTTGTTGCTCCAATAACTTATTACATTTTTTACACAAAAACTCTTGACTTAATTTTCCACATATCCCACACGTAGGCGGATAAATCAAATCTAGGACACTGGGGACAGGTCTCATTTGTCTCATCTTTTTGTCGTTTTTTGTCTTATTGTCTGTTTTTATAAATTTATTCATCCAACCACCTATATAAAGTTGATCTGCTAATATTAAAAATATCTGATACCTCTTTTTTTGAAAACTTATATTGATTTAAATTTAAATATGATACAAATTTTTTTATAATAATTTTATTCTGTTTAATATGCTCTAAAGTCAACTTTTCTTTAATTAAAAAGTCTTCTAGAGCTTTTTTTAAGTTTACTTCTTCTTTTGAATTTTCATATTCAATTGATTGAAATTTTTCGATATAATTATTTGATGAATTAAAAATAAATTTTAAAATTTCCTCATGAATAAATCCTGTTTTATTTAAATAATCATTATAAGAAGAATATCTATAATCGCTTTCTTCCTTAACTTTTCCCGCTTTGACAGGATTCATATGAATATACTTTATACATGTATATAATTGTTTTCTATCCATTATAGGAACTGATTTAAATCGATTTCTAAATACGTATCCAACTCTATCTGTTTTTTTATTGTAGTACATTGCATATATTGAATTTATGTTTTTCATAAAATTACTAATCTGCTTGATATCATTTGCATATAACAACATATGAACATGATTATCCATAATGCAATATGCTATAACATCTATTTTGAATTCTTTGTAATATTTCTTTAAAAGCTCTATATATTTTTCCTTATTATCTTCTGTTTTAAAAATTTCTTCTTTGTTAATTCCTTGAACCATATGATGACACACCGTTTCACCCAATAGCCTTCTACTTTTTCTTGGCAATTAAATTCTCCTTTCTTGTCTACATAATTTATTTTTCATTATAATACATATTTTATTATTATTCAAATTTTTTCATCGCATATTTCAACAAAAATAGACAAAAAAATGAGACAATTAAGACCTGTCCCTACTGTCTCATTTTATATTCTAGTCCAGTGTTTCTTTTTTTGCTATCTACATTTTTTATCATGAATTCTACAATTCTATCATTTCCTATTATAATTAACATTTCTTTTGCTCTTGTAATTCCTGTATATAATAAGTTTCTTGTAAGAAGCATTGGTGATGATTGTGGTATTACCATTATTACTACATCAAATTCACTTCCGTTGTGCTTTATGGATTGTTATTGCATAGCTATGTTCTATTTGATCTAAGTCTGAAAATTCATACTTTGCTATTTTTTCATAATCAAATTTTATTTCTATTTGCTTTTCTTTTTCGTCTACTTTTAGAATTGTTCCAATTTCTCCGTTAAATACTCCTCTTCCTATTTCTTTTTCTCCAAATGATTTTCTTTCCCAGTTTATATCATAGTTGTTTTTTATTTGCATTACTCTATCTCCAGTACGAAAAATTGCTCCCATACTAGCTTTTTCTGGTTCTTTATTAATATTTGGATTTAATTTTTCTTGCAATATTTTATTTAATTCTTTAGTTCCTAACATTCCTTTTTTTGTTGGTGATAATACTTGAATATTTTGAAAAAAGTCATAATTTCCATACTTTTCTAATCTTCCTGTACATAAAGATACTATTTGTGCTAGCATTTGCTCTTGATTGTTTTCTTTTATATAGAAAAAATCTTCTTTCATCTCTTCTGATGACTCGTCTTTTTTCAAAAAATTCTCTCCATTATTAACTTTATGTGCATTTAATATAATTTTACTTTTCGCTGCCTGTCTAAATATTTTTTCTAAATGAATAGTTGGTATTTGTTCAGAATTTATCAAGTCTTTTAAAACACTTCCTGGTCCTACTGAAGCAAGCTGATCTACGTCTCCAACTAATACTAATTTTGTTCCTTTATATATACATTTTAATAAATAATTCATTAAGAACATGTCTACCATAGACATTTCATCTACAATTATTATATCAGCATCTATTGGTGCACCTTCATAATCGCTTGTATTTTTATAAAAACTTTCTTCGTCAAATTTTCCTATTTCTAATAATCTATGCAATGTTGATGCTTCTTTATTTGTTGTTTCTGTCATTCTTTTAGCAGCTCTACCTGTTGGAGCAGCTAAAATTACCTTTTTTCCATGTTCTTCATATATTTCAATAATATTTTTTATTATAGTTGTTTTTCCTGTACCTGGTCCACCAGTTATAATTGATACGTTGTTTTCATTTACTAATTTTAATGCTTCTTTTTGTTTTTCTGATAATTCAATACTTGAAATTTGTTCTGCCTTTTTTAATTGAGTATTTAAATTTAGTATTTTCTTTATATTTTTAGATTCCTGTAATTTTTTTATTCTGTAAGCTATTTCTCTTTCAGTTTGATAAAAATTGTACAAATAAATATATTCACTTTTTTCTCTTGTTTCTATAACAATCTCTTCTTTTACTTTTAAATTAATTAATCCATCTTCTACATTTTCAGAATTGACATCTAATAAATTTATTACAAATTCTATTAAATTATTTTTTTCCACACAAGCATGTCCATTATATGTGCTTCTAATAAGCCCATATTTAATCCCACTTGCAATTCTTTTATCATTATCATAACTAACACCTAAATCAAGTGCCATTTTATCTATTTGTTTAAAATCTACACCTCTTGCTATATCAATTAATAAATATGGATTGCTTTCTATTTCTTCAATTGCTTTTGTTCCATATAAATCAAATACTTTTTTTGCATGCTCTGCACCAATACCAAATCTCTCTAAAAATCCGACAATTTGCCATACTTCCCAATTTTCTATAAAACTTTCTGACATCTCTTTTGCTTTTTTCTCTGATATTCCTCTTACTTCTGCGAGTCTTTCTGGTTCATATTTAAAAATATGTATGGTTTCGTCTCCAAATTTTTTTATTATTCTTTTTGCAATTGCCTCTCCTATTCCTTTTATATTTCCATTTGACAAATATCTTTCTAAAGCTGATAAAGTTCTTGGCATCATTTTTTCAAAAGTATCGATTTTAAATTGTCTACCATATTCCTTGTGCTCTACAAATTTTCCTTCTAGTTTTAAAGTATCTCCAATATTTATGAATGGTAAATATCCTACTATTGTCACTAGTTCTTCTTCTGTTTCTAATTCTGCTATTGTATAACTATTTATTTCATTTTTATAAATAATATTCGATATTTCTCCTGTAATTTCCATTTGTCTCTCCTGTCTTATTTTCGTTTAGTTTATCACAAAAGTATAGTGTTTTCAAGGTTTTACTTTTTTAAAAATATCTTTTGTCTATGTGTCGTTACAGTTCAGTAAGAAATGATTATGGTGTTCAAGCTTTGGCTCCCACTATAACACTTGAATTTTATTTAATGACGTTTGATTGGAATGAAAAATAGAAAATTTTTTACAAGAAAATGAGTAATGTTCACGGGCAAAATTATTATTATATAAATTTAAACTTTTCTCGGTTCAATACATAATCTAAGAATTTCTAAAATAATTTAATGGCACCCTTTCACTTAGTCCGAGCTAAAGCTCGACGCGAACATTTTCCATTAAATTATTTAAGAAATTCTAAGATTACTTCAATTACATTCAAAAAGTTTAAATTTATATAATAATAATTTTGAGCCTGAGTGTGTACTGAACTGTAACAATTGTAAAATTGAAAATAGAAAAATTAAATAATAAATCCTGAATATTTGATTCAGGATTTATTATTATTTATCTACAATTATTGTTGTTTTGTTTTTCATTGTTACTATGACTTTGATTATTTTTATTATTTTGATTATTCTTGTTGTTTTGGTTTTCTTTATTTTTCTTTGACATACATAGCACCTCCATTTAAAACTCACTTATATTATGAACTAAAAAAGTAAATTTATTCAAAATAAAATTTGTTTTTTTATATAATTTGTTATATAATATTTAAAAAATCAATAAAAATAGTAAAGAACAATATATCACAAGGAAGTGTTAAAAATAATGGAATATGAAAATAAAAAATTAAAAGAATTTGAAGATTTTATACGCTTTAGAAAAATAGCTATTATTGGATTAGGAGTTAGTAATATACCTTTAATAGATTATATGCATGAAAAAAAAGCAAAAGTAACAGTTTTTGATGACAGAGAATTTGAAAAAATACCAGAAGAAATAACGAAGAAAATAGAAAATTATAAATTTGAATATTCATTTGGTAAAGATAATTTAAAAAAATTAAAAAATTTTGATATTATTTTTCGTTCACCAAGTTGTTTACCAACAAGAGCAGAGCTAGTAGAAGAAGAAAAGAGAGGAGCTCTTGTTACAACAGAAATAGAAATGCTTATGAAAATGTGCCCTTGTAAAATAGTAGGTGTAACAGGAAGTGATGGAAAAACAACAACAACTAGTTTGATTTATAGTATTTTAAAAGAAGCTGGATATAATACATATTTAGGAGGAAATATAGGAACACCTCTTTTTACAAAAATTTCAGAAATAAAACCAGACGATATAGTAGTATTAGAATTAAGCAGTTTTCAATTAATGGGGATGAAAGTAAGTCCACATATAGGGGTTATTACTAATATAACTCCAAATCATTTGAATATACACAAAGATTATCAAGAATATATAGATGCAAAGAAAAATATTTTTAAATATCAAAAAGAAAATGATATTATTGTTTTAAACTATGATAATGCAATAACAAGGGAATGTGCTAAAGAGGCATTAGGAAAAGTTGTCTATTTTAGTGGTAAAAATAAATTAGAAGATGGCTTAATAGTAGATGACAAAATAATTAAAGAATGTAAAGATGGTATTAGAAAACATCTTTTAGACACACAAGAAGTATTATTAAGAGGAGAACACAATTATGAAAACATAGCTACTGCATTAGCAGCAACAAGAACTTTAGTTGATACAGATATAGCAATAAAAGCTATAAAAAAGTTTAAACCAGTAGAACATAGATTAGAGTTTGTTAGAGAAATAAATAAAGTTAAATGGTATAATGATTCGGTTAGTTCTTCACCAACAAGGACTATTGCAGGTTTAAAATCATTTGATGAAGAAATTGTTTTAATTGCAGGAGGTTATGACAAAAATTTAGATTATACACCAATTGCAAAACCTATAATAGACAATGTAAAAGCATTAATTTTAATGGGGCAAACATCAGGCAAAATATTTGAAGCAGTTAAAGAAGAATTAGAAAAACAAAATAAAAAATTAAAAATATATATGTGTAATTCATTAGAAGAAACCGTAAACCTTGCTAAAAAAGTGTCAGAACCAAATCAGATAGTATTATTTTCTCCAGCAAGTGCAAGTTTTGATATGTTTAAAAATTTTGCAGATAGAGGAATACAATTTAAGAATTTAGTAAATAAACTTTAAATTTTTCACATAATATAAAAAACTTCCATATTATATATAAAATAATAAGGAGGTTTTTTATATGTATAACAATGAATCATTTGATGATTACATAAGGAGTATTTTAGGATATCAAAACATGAATAATATGTATATACAAAATAATTCAAATAATTACAATTTAAGTAATAATAATAGAGAAGAATTAGAAAATTGTTATCCTGAAATATATAAAATAGTATATCCGATGGTTTCACAAAGATGTTCAACAATGAGCCAGCCAGTGACAAGAGAAACAGTAGAAAATATGACAGATGAAATTTATTCTGCAATTGAAGTTAATAGTGAAATAAATCTTAATATTAATTTACAAAATAAAACAACTGGAAATAGACAAGAAAATAAGGTTTCTACTAGTAATATTTTAAAATCAGAGGATAAAAATGAAAAAAGAGGAGAAGATAGACAATTTGGAAATAGAAATTTAAGAGATTTGATTCAAATTTTAATTATTAGGGAATTATTAAGAAGACCAAGACCAGAAAGACCACCTTTTCCAGGACCTGGAGGCAGACCACCATTTCCAGGAGGACCAGGTAGACCACCTTTTAGACCTAGAGAATATGATGATATGGATATTTATGAAAGATATTAATTTTAAAAAAAAAGGAAAATATTTCTATAATATTTTCCCTTTTTTTTGCAATTTATCTATATGATTTTTTTGAATATTATTTTTTTATTTTGACAAAAATAATATTGAGAAATTTTGAAAGGTGGTAAATAAAATGAAAGTTAAAGAATGTATGTGTGATGATGTATGTTGTGTAAAGCCTGAAACAAAGATAAAAGAAGTTGCAAAATTAATGTCTGAAAATCATATTGGTTCAATACCAGTATGTGATCAAAACCAATGTATTTGTGGAATTGTAACAGATAGAGATATTTTATTAAGATGTGTTGCTTGTGATAAAGATACAAATCAAACTTCAGTAAGTGAAATTATGAGTTGCAATGTCTGCACTTGCAAGGAAGATGATGATATAACAAATGCACAAACTCAAATGAGTCAAAATCAAATTAGAAGATTACCAGTATGTAATTCAAAAAATGAAGTAGTAGGTATATTAACTTTAGGAGATTTAGCACAAAATACTCAATCAATAGGACAACAACAAGTTAATGAAACTATAGAAAATATTTGTAACTGTCATCAAAATAAAAACGCTGAATAAGAAGGACAAAAATTAGCAAAAAGGCGGATATAGGACCGCCTTTTTGCATATAATAAAAACGGAGGGAACAAATGATTTTTGATGTTTCTTATTGGACAAGAGTTTTTAAAAGAATTTTATATGTTGTTTTTATATTATTAGGCTTATATATTGGATTAAAATTATCTGTTTTTTATATGCCTTTTTTAGTTGCCTTTATAATATCATTAATGGTAGAACCTGCTATAAAGTTTATTATGAGAAAGACAAATTTAACCAGGAGAACTAGTTCTATAATTATATTTGTAATCGTGTCTCTTATAATATTAGGAACATTAACATGGCTAATTATAACTTTATTCTCTGAATCATCTAGTTTATTACAGGGATTAAATAATTATTTTGATAAAGCTTACATACAATTTCAATCATTAATTTCTACATTTAATTATGACAAAATTCATTTGTCTAGTGAAGTTTTATCTGTTATAGAAAATTCAACAGAAGATTTATTAACAACAGCCTCAAATTGGTTAAGAGGTGCATTAACAGGATTAATAAACTTTATTACAAGTTTACCGTCTATTGCTATTTGTATTGGTATTACAGTAGTTGCACTATATTTTATTTGTGTAGATAAAATTTATATATTGGATCAAATAGAATATCACTTACCAAAAGTATGGGTAAAAAAAATACGAGTTCATTTAAAGGATTTAATTGATAGTTTAGGTGGGTATTTAAAAGCAGAAGCAACTCTTATTTTGGTTTCTTTTATAGTCTCTTTAATTGGATTATATATTTTAGAATTTTCAGGATTTAACGTACAATATCCATTATTGATGGCTTTATTTATTGGATTTGTAGATGCTCTGCCAATTTTACGGATCAGGAACAGTAATGATTCCATGGGCTATTTTATGTGCTATTAATGGAGATTTAAATTTAGGAATTGCAATTATAATTTTGTTAGTTATTATGTCTGTAATAAGACAGTTATTAGAACCAAAGTTAGTTAGCAAAAATATAGGAATACATCCTATTTTTACACTAATAGCAATGTACACAGGATTTAAAGTAATAGGAGTGATGGGGCTTTTAATTGGACCAATTGTACTTATTATATTTAAAAATATATTTGCTAATTTAATAGATAAAGGAGTATTTAAAACTATTTTTGATAGAAAATAAAAATGAAGCAAAAAGAATTAGTTTCTAATTGCTTCATTTTTTATTTTATTCCCATTCAATTGTTGCTGGTGGCTTAGAAGTAATATCATAGACAACTCTATTTACATGTTCAACTTCATTTACAATTCTACTTGAAACTTTTTCTAAAACTTCATAAGGTATTTTACTCCAAACACCTGTCATGAAGTCAGTTGTTTCAACAGCTCTTAGTGCAACAGTGTAATCATAAGTTCTTTCATCTCCCATTACACCAACTGATTTTAGATTTGTTAATACAGCAAAATATTGGTTGATATTTTTATGAAGACCAGCTTTAGCAATTTCCTCTCTAAAAATACTATCTGCATTTTTTAGAATTGTTAATTTATCATCTGTTATTTCACCAATAATTCTTATAGCTAATCCAGGTCCAGGAAATGGTTGTCTAAATACTAAATTTTCAGGAATTCCTAATTCTAATCCAGTTTTTCTAACTTCATCTTTAAATAAATCTCTTAAAGGTTCTACAATTTCTTTAAAATCAACATAGTCAGGAAGACCTCCGACATTATGGTGACTTTTAATAACAGAACTTTTGCCTAAACCACTTTCGATTACATCAGGATAAATAGTACCTTGAACTAAAAAGTCTACAGTTCCAATTTTTTTAGCTTCTTCTTCAAATACTCTTATAAATTCTTCACCAATAATTTTTCTTTTTCTTTCTGGATCAGTAACACCAGCAAGTTTATTTAAAAATCTATCTTTACAATTAACTCTAATTAAGTTTATATCAAATTGATTTCTAAATATTTCTTCAACTTCATTTCCTTCGTTTTTACGAAGAAGTCCATGGTCTAGAAAAATACAGGTTAAATTTTTCCCAATAGCTTTACTTAAAAGTACAGCTGCAACAGAAGAATCAACACCGCCAGATAAAGCACATAGAGCTTTTTTGTTACCAATTTTTTCTTTTAGTTTTTTAATACTATCTTCAACAAAAGAAGATATAATCCAATCTCCAGAGCATTCACAAATATTAAATAAGAAATTTTTAATAACTAAAGTTCCATTTATAGAATTGTTAACTTCAGGATGAAACTGAATACCATATAAATTTTTCTCTGTATTTTCAATAGCAGCATTTGGACAAGAAGATGTATGTCCAATATTTTTAAACCCATCAGGAACAACATCTACATAATCAGTATGACTCATTAAAAATCCATTAACATTATCAAATCCATTAAAAAGTGCAGAAGTATTGTCAATATTAACATTTGTTGTACCATATTCTCTTTTATTAGCTTTTGCTACTTTTCCACCCAAAGTATATGTCATTAGTTGCATACCATAACAAATTCCCAATATAGGAATTCCTAGTTCAAATATTTCTTTAGAGCATTTAGGTGAATCTTCACTAAATACACTTGCAGGTCCACCTGTGAAAATAATTCCTTTTGGATTTTTCTCTTTTATTTTTTCAATAGAGATGTTATAAGGAACTACTTCGGAATAAACATTGCATTCTCTAACCCTTCTTGCAATCAATTGATTGTATTGACCTCCAAAGTCTAAAATCAAAATTAATTCATTTTTCATTATTTATACCCTCCTAAAATAAAATTATTATAATGAAAGTTCTTTATCTTTTTTAGATGTCTTAAGTATTTTTTCGAAAGTTGGACTAGATAGATATTCATTAATATCATATTCTGTAATGCCAAGAGAGCTTTCTTGAGATTTAAATATTTTGTCTTTAAGTGCATATAGCTTTGAAAAATAATTTAATATATATTTTTCACAAGGATCTCCTTTAGTTACTTGGCTAACTAGATTTTTGTAATTTTGATAATCACTAAATTGTTGAGTAACAACTCGATCTTTTTCTGTACTATCAATTCTAGATAAAAAAGATTTTGGTGCAACTTCTTTAATTTCTTGTACAAATTCATTTATTTTTTCTTTATCTTTAGGTTCTGGAATTCGAAAAGGGGATATTGCTTTTCCTTTTAAATTAGTATGAGCAGCATACCCGTAATTTCCTTCTTGATATTCATGTTGAGACTGTAATTGACATTCAATTGTACCAAATAAAGTATCTATGTATAGAAAGTTAGATACAAATCCATCTTTAGTTCTTTTCTTTTTCATAGCTTTAGGACTTTGGGAAATATGTAATTTTTCAAATAATTCATTATTTTCAAACAATGAATCAACTTGTTTAGTTAAAACAGCTAAATCTAACTTATCATGTACTCTAGAAGTGAAATCATCTAAAGCTTTAAAAAAGTTCATTTTATTGTTCAAAATATCTTCATTATCTATCGGTTGATTTTCATTGTTAGCAGCTTTCATAAATGCAAGGCAATTTTCTATATCTGCAATTTGTTTATTATAATAATTAAGTAAATTTTCAGCTTCAGGAGAAATTAAAGTTTTAATTTGATTTAATAATTGTTTACATTTTTCGTAATAAGCAACTTTAGTACAAGAATAATTATAAACTTTAGGATTCGAAAAATCATCTTTAATCAATTTTGATTTAAATTCTTGCATTTCTCCTAAAATACGATGATTTTTCTTTTTTTCTTCTATTAGTTCTTGAATTTCTGGGTCGTTTGAATAGAAAGTAGGAGGTCTATTACATGCAATTATTTTCATAGCAAAAATATCATTAATATTTTTTAAGTCTATTTTAGGCTCATTTGTATTTGTGTCATATGATATGGAAGTTCTTGAAGCATAATCTTCAAGTTTATCTTTAATACTCTTAGGAGCTTTAAAACGATACGGGATTTCCACAGTAAAATCTTCATAACGTTGATGCTGAGATAACATTATTGCAGCTATTACATAATGAAAATAATCTTGTACATTTTTATTTTCATATATTTTAGCATATTCTTCATATTTCTTATCCAACAAATTTTTTAATAATTCTTCTTCATTTGGTACGTCAACTTTTAAAGAATCTACAAATTCTGTTCTTTTGTCCATTTTTAAATTTCACATCCATTCTTTAATATGTTAAAAAAATTATAACAAAAAAATAAATATAAGTAAAGCGTAAACTGTAATACTAAAGTAAAAAATAATTATTGAAAAGTTTTTTAGTTTATGCTATTAATAAAAAAGTATAAAGGAATAAGAAAGGAGTATATTTTGAATCTTTTTGAAAATTTAAATGATAGAATTAATAAAACATTAGAAAAAGCTAAAAAAGAAAAAAGCATTAAGCCTTCTAATATATATGAAGATGAGTTGAATTTAGCTAAAAAATTAGATGCTATTGAAGAATATACAATAGAACGATTTGAAGAAAATATAGTAGTATTAGAAAGTAGAGAAAATCAAAAAATGATAAATGTAGGTAGAGATAAAATACCTGAAGGAGTAAAAGAAGGAGATATTGTAAGGGTAATTAATGGAAAGATTTTAAAAGATGAAAAAAAGACAGAAGAAGTGTCAGAAAGAATAAAAAATAAAATGGATGATTTATGGAATTAAAAGGAGAAATTACAAATGAGCAAAAAAAAGAAGCAAAAGAAGCAAAGTATAATAATTAGTATTATAAGTACAATTATTCTATTAGGTATAATTTTATTAGGAAGCAATTTTAATAAAACTGAAGAATTTAATAATTTTATAAAAGCTAATAATTTAATAGAAAATCAAACTGAAGGTAATTTAGAAAATTTAATTGTATATTTTATTGATGTAGGTCAAGCGGATAGTATATTAATAAAGAATCAAGATGATACTCTGTTAATTGATGCTGGTAATAATGAAGATGGGCAAGATGTTGTTAATTTTATAAAAGGAAAAGGAATAACAAAATTAAATTATGTAATAGGTACACATCCACATGAGGATCACATTGGAGGATTAGATGATGTAATAAATAGCGATTTGAAGATTGAAAATTTATGGATGCCAAAAATACAAACCAATACTAAAACTTTTGAAGATGTTTTAGATGCGGTAAAAAATAAAGGATTAAAAGTTACAGCACCAAATAAAGGAGATAGTTTTGAAATAGGGAAAGCTAAATGTGAAGTTATGACAGATAGTATATTAAACAAAGACAATTTAAATTTATCTTCTATAGTAATTAGACTTGAGTTTGAAAATAATAGTTTTTTATTTATGGGTGATGCAGAAACTGCAAATGAAAAAACAAGAACTTGGATGAAAACAGATGTATTGAAAGTAGGGCATCATGGCTCTAATACAAGTAGTTCTGAAGATTTTTTAAAACAAATTAATCCAACATATGCAGTAATTATGGCTGGAAAAAATAATAGTTATGGACTTCCTAAGCAAAAAATATTAGATAGATTAACAAAAATTGGTGCAAAGGTTTACAGAACAGATGAAGAAGGAACAATAATGATGATTTCAAATGGTAATAATATTGAAGTTAAGGAAAACACTTGACAGTTTGCAATAATAAAGTTAAAATATAATAGGTAGGAAAAAATATATTTTAAATTGAAAAACATATATATATATTTTATTCGAACATTGAAAATTAAATAAGAAAGAGGTGCATGGTTATGAATATTATAATCATTATTGCCGCTGTCTTAATCTCACTTGCAATAGGTATACTAATTGGAATGGTATATAGAAAAAAAGTTGCAGAGTCTAAAATTCAAGGTGCAGAGAATGAAGCAAAAAGATTGATAGATTTAGCTAAAAAAGAAGCTCAAAATCTAAAAAAAGAAGAAATTTTTAAGGCTAAAGAAGAAATTATGGCTAGCCGTAAAGAATTAGATCAAGAGATTAAAGAAAGAAGAGGCGAAGTTCAAAAACAAGAAGCAAGATTAATTCAAAAAGAAGAAAATTTAGAAAGACGTTCAGAAAATTTTGAAAAAAGAGAGAGAGATGTTGAACAAGAATTACAAAAAATTGAAGAACAGAAAAAGGAATTAGAAGAATTACAATCAAAAGAGATGGTAGAACTTCAAAAAATTGCAACTTTAACAAAGGAAGAAGCAAAACAAAAATTATTAACAGAAATGGAAAAAGAGTTAACAGCAGAAAAAGCGGCATTAATTAGGGAACAAGAGCAAAAAGCAAAAGAGACAATTAATAAAAATGCAAAAGAGATGTTATGCTATGCAGTACAAAAATGTGCAGCAGATCATTCTCAAGAAACTACGGTATCTATAGTTGCTCTTCCAAATGATGAAATGAAAGGAAGAATTATTGGTAGAGAAGGAAGAAATATAAAAGCTTTAGAAACACTAACAGGAATTGATTTAATTATTGATGACACACCAGAAGCTGTTGTATTATCAGGATTTGATCCATTAAGAAGAGAAGTTGCAAAAATAGCATTAGAAAAATTAATTGATGATGGAAGAATTCATCCTTCTAAAATAGAAGAAATGGTAGAAAAAGCAAAAGAAGAGGTTGAAAATACTATTAAAGAAGAAGGAGAAAGAGCAGTTCTTGAAACAGGGGTTATTGGACTTCATCCAGATTTAGTAAAATTAATTGGAAAACTAAAATATAGAACAAGTTATGGACAAAATGTATTAAATCATTCTATTGAAGTTTCAAATTTAGCAAGAATTATGGCAGAGGAATTAGGATTAAATCCAAAACTTGCAAGAAGAGCAGGACTTTTACATGATATTGGTAAAGCATTAGACCATGATATGGAAGGAACACACGTTGAAATTGGAGTGGAAGTACTAAAAAAGTATAAAGAAAATCCACTTGTAATAAATGCAGTAGAAGCACATCATGGAGATGTAGAACCTCAAACATTAGAAGCAGTATTAGTTCAAGCAGCTGATGCAATTTCAGCATCAAGACCGGGGGCAAGAAGAGAAACACTAGAAGCATATATTAAGAGATTACAAAATCTTGAAGAAATAGCAGATTCATTTGATGGTGTTGAGAAGTCTTTTGCAATACAAGCAGGTCGTGAAGTTAGAATTGTAGTAAAACCTGAAAAAATATCAGATGACCAAATGACAATTTTAGCAAGAGATGTTGCTAAAAAAGTAGAAAACGAAATGGATTATCCAGGACAAATTAAGGTAAATATTATAAGAGAAACTAGAGTTGTAGATTATGCAAAATAGTAAAAAATAGGACTACTTTATTATAAGTAGCCCTATTTTTTTAAAATCTCCAGAAAAATTTAGGAGAATTTTGACCTTCAAAATAGAGGGCCAAAATGTCTTCAGTTAATCTTGCTGTTATGCTTTTTGGAATTTCTGAATCATCAATTGACATGCTTTCGATCAGATTCTGAAAATTTAATTTTGACGACCAATTACAATCTAGAATTGGTCTTACAAAATTAAGTTCGTCTTCCACAATTCTGTTCTTAGAATCATAGATTGTAAGCGGAATTTCAGCGATTTTCTGGAACCTCTGGAACCGTTCTGGATTGAATCCAGCCTGTTTAATAAGATATCCAAACGTCATATGTTCGGACACCTCCCTTTTTGAATTTACCATTAAGGGTTTTTTATACTAATGGCATAAATAAAGTATACCACAAATTAAATTAAAAAGCAAATTATGTAAAATACAGATTGATAATTTATAAAATATGTAGTATGATAAATAAAATTAAAATAGAAAGAGGAAAAAATATGAAAATTTTAGCTGTAGGAGATTTAATTGGTTCAGCAGGAATCAGAAAATTAAAAAGTGTGTTACCTGAATTAAGAAAAAAGGAAGGTATTGACTTTGTTATTGTAAATGGTGAAAATTCAGCAGAAGGAATGGGAATGACAGAAAAAAATTTCAAGGAGATATTAGAGGAAAAAGTTGATGTTATAACAATGGGAAATCACACATGGGGAAAAAAAGATATCTTTAAATTTATTGATCATCCTAAATTGATTAGACCAGCAAATTATACTAAAGGAGTTGTTGGTAAAGGATATAATATTTATTCTTGCAAAGATAAAAAAATAGCTGTTATTAATTTAATAGGTAGAGTAGATATGAATGTGCTTTCAGAAAATCCTTTTGTTATAGTAAAAGAAATAATAGAAAATATACAAAAAGAAGTAGATATTATTATAATTGATTTTCATGCAGAAGCAACTGCAGAAAAAATTGCTTTAGGATATTATTTAGATGGAAAAGTAACAGCAGTTTACGGAACACATACTCATGTTCAGACAGCAGATGAGACAATTTTAGAAAGAGGTACAGCATATATAACAGATATTGGTATGACAGGACCTAAGAAATCAGTAATAGGTATGGATGTATTAGCATCTATAAAGAGATTTGAAACAACACTACCAGAAAGGTATAAAATTGCTACAGGGGAATGCATTTTTAATGGGGTTATTTTTGAAGTAAATGATAAGACTAATAAAGTAATTAATATAAAGAGAGTTAAAATATAAAGATAATATTATAATGAAAGTTATTTTTTGTCGAAATTATAAATTTATTGCGATGAAATTACCTAAAATTTCCAAAAAAACACTTTACATTTATTTCCAAATAATGTAAAATAAAAAACGTAAAAGTTGCAACAACAAAAATAAAATTATAGGAGGCAAAAGAAAATGGAAATTTTAAAAATTTCATCAAAATCAAACCCTAATTCAGTAGCAGGAGCAATTGCTGGGTTAGTAAAGGAATCAAACAAAGCAGAAATGCAAGCAATTGGAGCAGGAGCACTAAATCAGGCGGTAAAGGCCGTAGCTATAGCAAGGGGATTTGTAGCACCAGCAGGAGTGGATTTAGTTTGTATTCCAGCATTTGCTGAAGTAGAAGTAGAAGGAGAAGATAGAACTGGTATAAAACTAATTGTGGAATCAAGAACATAGTATAAAATAAAATGCAGACTACATTATTTGTAGTCTGTTTTGTTTTTTAGTTATAGTTCAGTAAGAAATGATTATGGTGTCCAAGCTTTGGCTTCCACTATAACACTTGAATTTTATTTAATGTCTTTTCATTTCATTCAAAAAGAAAATCTAATACAAGAAAACAAGGCGCTTTCACTCAGGCTCAAAATTATTATTATATAAATTTAAACTTTTTGAATGTAATTGAA
>ERZ791905.1426-NODE-1426-length-15913-cov-3.564888_pt1 | contig 15913 bp, 10 predicted proteins | sample MGYA00510147_ERZ791905 | MGnify/ENA primary metagenome ERZ791905 (study PRJEB30046, sample SAMN00792084) | human gut metagenome | study: EMG produced TPA metagenomics assembly of the A metagenome-wide association study of gut microbiota in type 2...
ATGGCTTCGTCTATGGGTTTGCTGTGCCGAAGTTACGAAACTTTTTCGGAATACGGACCGTTCCGGCTTGCGGGCCAGGGGTTAATTTTGCAGGGGAACAGGCTGAAGACCCGAAAAAAATAGACTATATTCGTACGATCAAAACTGCCCGACTGATAGGAAAAAGAGACTTCTTGCACTGTTGGGGACCCTGCACCTTCGTCGGAGCGCAGGCCCCGTGGCCGACGCTTTTCAACGGCCGGAACCTGAAAGGCTGGAAGACGGTCGGCGGGACGGAATCGTTTTTGTGTTATATTTACGGATAAAACGAATGCGGTTATGGAACGGGAGAACGTCTTTCATATCAAAAACATGGTTTGCAACCGCTGCATTCTGGTCGTCACCCGGCTGCTCGAAAAAGCGGGGTTCACGCCCCTCGATGTCGGACTGGGAACGGCCGTCGTGCAGGAGAAGCCCGGCCCGAATAGGTGTGGGATTATAATGATGTAACGACTTGATTCATCAGGTCGTTACATTTTTATATAGGAGAGTAGGTAACGAAAAGGCAACGGTTTCTTTTCAGTTGATTGCACTGAATTTCCTTGTATCAAATAACCACAACAAAGATACGAAAACATACAGAAAAATCCAAATAGGTACTATTCCTCCAAGTCCTATTGCAAAATACCCGAATTGATTTACCAATAACTATGTCGAAAACGTTATCTTCCCAACTTGGTCATACAACACAACAAGTCGCATTCATATTTCTATCTAACAATCGATATTTTGAATATCCAGATATGAGTTCTAATTCAAGGATTTCATAGTCCAAGTCACAGTTGATTCAAATAGGTTTCTAAAACATAATCTATTCTCGCGTTCGATACATATATTCCGTCGGTGTCATATTGTATACGCTTTTGAAGCATTTTGCAAAATAAGCGGGTGAAGAGAATCCTACTATATAGGCGACTTCGCTTACATTGCGCCGTTGATCTGTTAACAGTTGAACAGCTTTCTGCAACCGGAAATTACGCAATAAATCCGATGGGGACATTCCGAAAATACTTGTGATTTTCCGATAAAGCAATATTCTCGACATTCCTAACATATCGCTCATCAGTTCGATTTTGAAATTGCTGTCGCTATGCTGCGCCTCGATCAGATTGAAGAGTTTATCCCGGAACACATCGTCCACACAAGGAAGATTGGCGGCTTCGTGCCTTGTCAGACGACCGAATTTTTGGGCGAATGTACTGGCAAGGCGCTTACGCTCTTCGATGATCCGGATAATTTTCAGACGGACATACTGCATATTGAACGGCTTGTGAATATATTCGTCAGCACCTTCTGCAATTCCGTAAATCCGTTGGTTGTCATCCGAAAGAGCCGTAAGCAGCACGATCGGAATATGACAGGTCGCTATGTTAGATTTTATGTTGCTGCACAACTGGAATCCGTTGAGCGCAGGCATCAGCACGTCGCTCAGGATAAGCGACACTTCATCATCCATCACGGCTTTAACGGCATCGTAACCGTTATTGACGGCAATAACGCGGAAGTTCGTTGAAAGTTCATCTTTAAGATAGGCGAGTATCTCAGAATCATCCTCGGCAATGACGATTGTTTCGTTATATTTCTTGGCCAATAACTCATTGACCTTATTGTCGTCGATCACCTCGTCCGCAAGATAATTCGTCGGAAGAGTTTCGTCAAAAGTGACATTTTCTCCGAAATGCGATTTTCCCTTGAACAGTTCGACCCGGAAAACGGTATAAGCCCCCGGAAGACTATCCGCCGTTATGTATCCATGATGCAGTTCGACATATTCCCGTGTCAGGTGCAATCCGATCCCCGTACTGTAATTCGACGTGTTCTTGAGCGCATAAAAACGGTCGAAAATACGAGGAAGACTCTCTTTATCTATACCCTTCCCGTTATCCTCGACTTCGATCAGCACGCTCGGACCGTTATCTGTCACCGACACCAAAATCGTACCGTATTTGGGCGAATATTTGAAAGCATTTGAAAGCAGGTTGAGCAACACCTGTTCGATTTTATCGGTATCAATCCACAACTGCTGATGCGACGTGTCCGTACGAAATTTATAGACGATCTTTTCCGTTTCGGCATAAGTCTCGAAATAACTAAGTATCTCTTGTGTAAACTGCACGATATCCACCTGTTTCAGCGTAAGCATCATTTTATTATTTTCGATCTTCCTGAAATCGAGAATTTGATTCACGACATTCAGCAGATGGCGCGCGTTACGCTGAATCGTCCAGATATTACGTTGAATTTCGGGGTCCTTTTCCCGCTTGACAATGCTGTCGAGTGGATTGAGGATCAGCGTCAGCGGAGTGCGGATTTCATGGGTTATATTTGTAAAAAACTGTAATTTGTGAGCCGTTACATTCTCTATCTGGGCATGCTTATCCATCAACTCACGGGTTGCAATTTCGATTTCAGCATTTTTTGCGGTCAGGATTTCGTTGCGGCGCCGGAGACGCAGATTCAATCGGATGGCATAAATGCCCATTCCTCCCGCAACAAGGGCGATAATTATGACGGCCCACAATGAATATTTCAGATTGTCAACGCTCCGGTCATATTGTTCAAGAACCGTTTTCTGTTTGTTGATCTGTTCCTGATAACTGACTATCTGTTCCTGCTGCGCCTTGAGTGTGTAGGCATTGTGAGAATCGACGAGTGCCGATTGCAGTTGGTAGCTCTTCTCTACCCGTTTACCAAGAAGGATACGTCTGGCGATCGCCATGACCTTGTCTCCTCCCGTGGGATAGAGGAATGAGGCTTGCAGTCTGCCGTCGAGAACCGCATCTACTCCGACGAGCGCATCTATTCCGATAAATTTTATCCGCTGCGCACAGAGTGAATCGGCTGCATTGATCACATTGTAGGCAGCCAGTGCCATATCGTCGTTATGCGCAAAAACCAGATCGATATCGTCATAGTGGCCGATCGCCGCCACGCGCTCTTTTGCCACATCGGGTTTCCAGTCGCCGGGAATGGTATGCACCGAATAGCTTTCACTCGCTTCGGCAAGGAATCCCTTATGCCGTTCCACAGCGGGTGAAGAGCTCATCAATCCGGTAATTTCGAGAATCGTAGACCCTTCGGATAATATGGTGTTGATGTAGCGTCCCACATCACGGCCGATATCGTAATTATCCGCACTGATGCAGGTCGTGTAATGGTCCGAATGTATTTTGCGATCCCAAATGATTGTCGGAATTCCCATGTCGAAAGCTTCGACGGCGATCGGTGTCACCGGCTCCGATTCGTTCGGCGAGATGATGAGCAGGTCGACCTTTGCCTCGATGAATTCCCGGATCTGATCGATCTGTAACTGTGTATTGTTATGCGCATTGCTGACCACAATGCTCAATTCCGGATATTTGGCCGCTTCGGCTTGCATCTGAATCATCATGATCTGACGCCATAGGTCGTTGGTACATTGGGAGAATCCGATCACATAATGACGCTTGGGCTCCGAGATCGATTCACGACGGCAGCCGTTCGTCATCATACATATGGCAAGCAGTAAAAACAGACGGATTGTGCAATGCGGCATAATACGCGAACTTATAATTATTTTATCATATTCAGGCTGAAATCATCGACGAAATAGGTTGAATTCCGGTCTGTCCAGACACCGCAGAAAACAGTGAGTTCCTGCTCCTTGTCGGAATCGAAATCCAGCGCCATTCGGGTCCAATCTCTGCCGGACAGCAGGAACAGCCTGTCTTTCAAAACACTGCCGTCGGGCCGGCGTACACCGATATACACGCCGTTCGTCAACGGGGGCAGGGACATGCGGGCGAATGCGGAAAGCCAGTATTCCTTTCCGGGCATCACTATTATTTTCTGTATGCAGATGTCGGACCAGACGGGTATATAACGGGGTGTTTCGACATACAGGGCGCAGGCAAACTCTCCCGCATGTGCCTCGGATGTCAATTCGGACTTACCGATGTCCCACATCTTAGCAGACTCTTCGAATCCGCCGTCGGCGAGCAGGTTTTCCCCGCCGTGCGGCGAGCAGGCGAACAGAATACAACTTATCAGCGGTAAAATGATCTTGTGCATAAAGTCGGATCTTAAAAACGGATACCCGGCCGTGCATGACACGGCCAGGTTCCGTCGGATGTCAGAGGGAGTTACAGTTGCGAAACGATAAAATACATATTGTCGCCCGACGAGTAGGGATAAACGGATGGCGAGAACCAGCCGCCCTGATTGGCATTGTCGAGCGCCAGCAGTTTTTCACCCGACCAGTCGCCTTCGGGAGAACCGGCATCGCGGTAGACCAGACCGCCCGTTGTCCCTGAACGGTAAATCATAATATAGCGTTTGTGAGCCGCATTATAGGCTACACACATTTCGGATGCATTGCCATAGGTGATCGCCGCCGCCGATTCGGGATCTCCCGTCACCCAGTCGGTGCCGTCCCAATAGGTCCAGTTGGCTGCAGTTGCAATATCACCGTCGCTTTTGATGCGCGCGACGTATATCTTGGGCGTGGAACGGCCTGCGTCCGAACCGAACATGTAAAGATACTTGTCGCTCAAATAGAATGCCGCCTGCACAAAATGCCCGGCTCCGCTCCAACGGCCGCGGATCTCACGGGTCCAGCTTTTACCGCCGTCTGCCGATGACAACAACCCGGAAAAGTTTGCCGTCCATGCGTCGCTGTCTTCGGGATCGAGCGACTTGAACGAATAATAATGGATATACTGTTTGCCGTTGACGGTCACACCGGCCGTCGGAACACAGGCGGTTTCACCGTCTCCCGACGGTTCGAGAATAGGAACGATACCGTCGTTGCCGGGCGAAACCTGTGCGATATAGAATCCATCATCGGGATTCATATCGTTCGACAATGCGAATGCGTTTGCGTAATGCTTGCCCCCGGCCGAAACATCGGCCAGCGCCATGGAAACCGTATTGTTCGGTCCGGCCCAGATGACGGCTTTACCCGCAAACGAAATATCCGTAAACGAGGCATTCGAGACAGTGCCCGTCGTCTGGCAGGCACCCAATTTGGTCGAGGTCTGGGTGGTGCCGGTCGGAACGAGTCTGAAATCGTCCAGTGCGACCCATACTCCGGGATAGCCCCATGCTCCGCAAAAGACATTGCCCTGCGTATAGTCGCCGGAATTGAACCCCTTGGTGAATTCGGTCCATACGTCGGGATTCCAATCGCCGGCCTGTCCGTCATAGATCGGGCCGCCTTCCAGCCGGACGCCCGTAAAGGCGTTCATTCCGGCCCACGAAGCCTGTCCGAAGCAGGAGAAGGTGTAATCCTTGCCCTTTTTGAGTGCGATCGACTGCAAGCAGGCATCGCACCAGCTGCCGTCGTTGGGGTTTTCAAGCTTCAGAGCGACCTGACCGCCGTGTGTCTGCGTGTGTTTCGACACCAGCGAAGGCTCCTTGTACGCTCCTTCGAAATACCAGAGTGAACGGTAGTCGATCGCTTCATCGGGGAAAAGCTCGAAACCGGGCTCGGAAATCATATTGAATTCGTCCGCCGCGAACGTGGCTTTCATCAGGGTGATGTTCGAAAGCTGCGTCGGATCGGGATTAAGCTTGATGTCGTTGCCGCCCTCCTCTTTATCGTCGGCACATCCGGCAGCGAATGCGGCGGACAGCAAAAGTAACATTGCGAAATAACAGTTTTTCATGGTTTTTGTTTTTAGTTGTAGGTTATTCTGTTTTTACGGGTTTCAGACAAATATCGTCCACGGTGAGCGTCATTCCGGGAGCGCCCCAAACCCCGAAAAAGACGTCGGCACTTACAGATTGACCTGCGTTGAATTCACAACCGAAACGTGTCCATTCGCCGGCTTGGGCTGTGCCCGTTATGTCATGGATCGTTCCGTCGGTCAATCGGACTCCGACATAGGCACCCTCAGGAAGCGCCTCTTCGGATTTCACCCAGCACTCGATCGAGTAATCGGCATTCTGCTGCAAGGATACCGTCTGAGTGCATACGTCCTGCCACTGGCCGGAATTCGTATTCGAGAAACGGCAGGCGATCTTGCCGCTGTGCGCATCGCGCGAAGTGAGGGCCGCCGCATTCACATGCCACATCGTCTTGTAGCTCAACGCCTGAGTCGGGTGCTCCTCGAAACCTCCTTCTGCAAGCAGATTGATCCCCGCCTGATCCCAGTTGAGGTCGGCACGCATCAGGAAAACGTTCCATGTAGGCACGGCATGAGAGATGACAAACCACAATTCGTCGTCTTCGTTGAACCACGGGTGAATATAGGGAGCATAAAGCGCATTGCCATCCTCATACATGATGATCTTCTCGCCCGACCAGTCTCCTTCGGGAGAGGGCGCGTCCCGGTAAACGACGGCCCGCTGATTGACCGACAGATACATCATCATATACCGTTTGTAACGGCTGTTGTAGGCAACGGTCATTTCAGACGCCGTTCCCCGTGCGACTGGCTCCGCCGCCTGTTCGTCGCGCTCCCAGCCGCCGCCCGTCCAGTATTCGTAGGCCGATTTGTCGAGAAGCTTCGTTTCGCTGACACGCGCCAGATAGACGTTGCCGTAACGTCCCGAATGTGTGCCGTACATATATATCAACCCGTTTTCCTTCAGATAGGCGACCTGCGTGAAGTTGCTGTCGGCATTCCATTTGACGCCCGAACGGGTCCATGCTGTCCCATAATTATCCGAGTAAACGATTTCGCTGTAATTCACCGACCAGTAATCGTTATCACCCGTAGGAGTCCAGTCATGGACACTCATGTAGTTCAGGTACTGACGGGTGCCGACCGCAATGCCGCCCGTAGGAATGCAGGTCACTTCGTATTCCGAACCATCGGGATACTGCCCGGTTTTGGCCCGCGAGACGACGATCTCCTTTACGGCATTGCCGTCCATCAGCATTCCCGAATAATAAAGCCCGTCCGTCAAGTCACGATCCGAAGAGAGTGCGATGGCGTTCGATTTCCAGTTACCGCCTCCGTAGTCGAAATTGTCGCCGAATACACACATGACCGTCCCGTTGCCGGCATCCCACATATTGCTGTAATCGGTACGGCCGATATTGAACCGGGCGTCCGTTCGGTTGGGATTGGGAATCGTTTCTCCGCTTTCCGAACGTCCGGTGACGCGCGCCACGAGCGTTATGTTATCCGGCAGCAGCGTCCCGGTTTCGACAGGTTCAGGTCCCGGCGGTTCCGGATCGGGAATCTCCGTATCGGATGCCGACGAGCAATCCGGCAGCAGAAATAGGACGGCAATCAGGAACAACATGCTTCTGATCCCGGATACGGGCCGCCTGTCTGTTTTAATAAGAATATCCATCATTTTGACGAAGGTTAATGTTGGAAAGCAGTTCGGAAGAGGGTATCGGATACAATTCGAGATATTTCTTTTGCTTGGGCGTGTGGAATGTCCAGCTTCCGTTTACATAGAGATTCCACCGGATCAGCTGCTCGCGCCGCATTCCTTCGCCCGTGAACTCGCGTCCGAGCTCTTTCAGGAATTCGCCGTAAGGCACGGATACGCCGTCAACGACTGTCAAGGCGGACAACTGCTCGGCCGTCAGCTCACGCACGGATCGGGGCAGAGACGGATCGAAACTGCGTCTGCGCACCTCGTTCACGATGTCGGCGGCTCCCTGTGCATCCCCGTCACGAAGCAGACATTCGGCTTTCATCATCAGGGTCTCCCCGAAGCGGAACACGACCCAGTCCTGATCGGTCTCCCATTTCTGGCCGATTTTGACCTCGTACTTTCCGAAGCGGTAGCCGTCGAATTCACGGGCGGCGTCGATCGAGGCGATTTCGTTGACATAATTGAAGGGTGTCACACCGTCAGTAAAATAGAGCGGCTGCTTGGTGAGGTAGTCGTACTGTTGCCCCATGCAGTAACTCTGCCTGTAACGTTTGTCATTGTAATGATCGGGATCGGTGGCATCGAACGTCTCTTTTACGTACGAAGGCACGGCACGTAGTCCATTGTAACCGCCCGAACCCGCGTTGTAGATCGGTTTGCAGGCCCAGTGCTGGGTTTTGGCATAGATGCAGTGGAAAATGGGCGATCCCGTCGTTTCATCATACGGCACCGCAAAAATGATTTCGGGCGACGTTTCGCTTTGCAGACTGAAAATATTGGAAAAGCTGTCGTCGAGCTGGTATTTCGCAGACCCGATTATCTCGTTGCAAAGGATGAGCGTACTGTCGCGCTTGGCGGCATATTCGCTGCCGAGCCACGATTCGGCATTCAGATATACCTTTGCCAGCAGATGCTTGGCTGCCCACTTGTTAAAACGACTGTACCGCTGTTCTTCGGGCAGTTTGTCCATGCTCTCGCGCAGTTCCCGCACGACGAAGTCATACACCTCTTTCCGGTCGCGCGTCGTCGGCATATAATCTTTCGGCACGTCGTAGGTCTCCATGATCGGCACATTCCCGAAAAGAGACAGCAGGTAATAATAATAGAATGCACGCACGGCACGAACCTCCGCCAGCGTTTGCTCGTCGAGCTCCAGCCCGGCCTCTTCGAACTGATGCAGCACCCGGTTGCAGCAGGTCGTAATGCCATACCACAAGTGGCTCCAACAAGTACTGAAATGGGGGTCGGTCGATTTCCATTCGTGATTGTCCAGCCGCAGCCAGATACCGCCGTCATACCAGCCTCCGTCCGAATTGGTCGGAATGACCCATGCATCGGTTCCGAGCTCGGTCAGGTCCCAGATGCTGCGGTCCTCGTTGAACCAGCGCATCTGCCCGTACATGGGTGTCAGCAGGTAGGCTGAACTCTGTTCACTGTCCTCCAGAATCTTGTCGATTGTCATATCGCTGTAAATATCCGGATCGAGATTCGTGCATGAAGCCAGCAGAAGTGTGCATGCGCCGAACAGATGTATTGTTTTTCGTTTCATGGTTTTGATCATTAGAAGTTGAACGATGCACCGACGATGTACGAACGCAGGTTAGGGTATTTGTTGATCGGGTCCACGCCGGGTGTGAGGCCGACGATCGCCACTTCGGGGTCCAGCCCAGAATAGCCGCTGATCGTAAGCAGATTCATGCCCGTACAGAAGACCCGGATATTGCGTATCACCTTGTTGCGCTGTGAAAGATCGAATGTGTAACCGATGGTCAGATTGTCGAGTTTGACGTAATCGCCCGGCTCGACATAACGGTCCGAATAGATCGACGGCGCGAAATTGTAATATTCGCCGATCTTCTGATAAGCCGATTTCGGCACGTTGAAACTCGACAGCCAAGCGAGTGTTTCATACTTCATCCGGTAGGCATTCAGAATATCGAAGCCGAAAGCTCCGCGAAAGGATACCGACACGTCAAGCCCCTTCCAGCGATAACTGGCCTGCAAAGCGGCGAACATTTTGGGCATCCCGTTACCGATAATAGTCTTATTATCTTCACTGGGGTCCGAATTTTCGGCTCCGACAACATTCCAAGTCGTGCTGTTTTTCAGTCCATCGACACGCCATCCGTAGAAGTTGCCGACTGCCCAGCCATCTTCGAGCCGGTGCGTGTAAGTTTGCATGGGTTCTCCGGTCGAGCCTAGTGTCAGATATTCCATTGTATACCTGTCGTTGGAGAGCGAAATCAGTTTGTTTGTGTTGTAGGAGAAGTTTCCGCTGAGGGTCAATACCATGTCTTTGCGGGAGATCAGGGCGCCTGAAAGCATCACCTCGACACCTTGGTTGCGCATCGAACCCACGTTGGCCAGAATCGAATTGGTAATATTGGGCGGTGTCGGAACCGTGTAGGTGTAGAGCAGGTCATCGGTGCGCCGGTTATAAAAATCGATACTGCCCCGGAACCGACTGTCGAAAAGAGCGAAATCCAGACCGACGTTAAGTTCCTTCTTCCGTTCCCATTTCAGATCGTCGTTGGCATTGTTCGTCGGGACGATGCCATTCACCCATTTACCTCCGTCATACCCCATGTATGCCGTACTGAAATTGTATAGCGGGACATATTGGTAGGGCGATGAGGGAGCGGTGCCGGTTATGCCGTATCCGACCCGTAATTTGAGATCGGAAACCCAATATGCATCCCGCATGAACTTTTCCTGTGTAATCCGCCAGCCGGCACTTACGGCCGGAAAAGTACCCCAACGGTTGTTCTTTCCGAACTTATCGCTTCCCTCATGGCGCAGGCTGGCCATAAAAAGGTATTTATTGTCGAAATTATAGTTCACTCGGCCGTAGAAACCGATCAGCTTGATCCGGTACTTATAGCTGGTCAGCTTCGAGGTGCCATCGAGCGTTGAATTCGCCGAACCGATATTCCATGCGCCGAATCCGTCAATCGGGAAATCGTAGGCATACATTTCGGAAGATTGGTGGATATAGTCATTGTAACTGTATCCGACGGTTGCCTGCAGCGTATGGCGGCCGAATTTGCGCGAATAGTCGGCCTGTAATTCGAGTGTCTTGTCCTCGCCGTGGCCCCCGGAGAGTCGCGCCTGTCCCTGCGTGCTGCCCATCGTCGATGAATAATGCTTTTGGGTCGTGCTGTAAGCGTAATCGTTGAAGTCGCCCATGTAGATACCCGTTGCACTGATCGTCAGGTCCTTGACCGGTTCGACCGAAATCCGTCCCGACATCATCAGCTGGTCGTACTTGTTTTCGGTGTTCTGTTCTTTCAGTAAGCCTACCGGGTTGGCTCCGTTGCTGTTTTCATAATAGGAGCCGTCGGCGTTGTAGACCGGGATGGTCGGGTTCCGGCTGAGCGCCTGCATATAGAGATCGTCCGGAACGATACCCTGCGTTACGATTTTATTGCTGACATTCAGGGCGATCTTGAACCGGTCGTCGAACATTGCGTGGTTGATGCTGAGTTTGGCGGTCAACGACTCGTCGAAAGAGCCCTTGTAGATACCTTGTTTGTCGTTGTAGGTTACCGAAGCGAGGTAATTCGTCCGGGCATTTCCGCCTTGCAGCGAAACATAGTGCGTCTGACTGACGGGCGTGCGGGTAATCTCCCGGACCCAGTCCGTGTCGCCCTTGAAATCGTTGATCAGGTCGAAGCGGGAATCCTCTTTCGCAAGCCGGGATTTCAGACTGCGGAGTTCCGTGGCATCCGGATAGTCGGAGGTCTCATCGAGCATTTGGTCGATGGTGACATAGCCTTTGTATTCCAACGCGACTCGTCCCGACTGCGGCCGTTTGGTATTGATGATAATCACGCCGTTCGTTCCGCGCGTACCGTAGATGGCAGCGGCCGAACCATCCTTCAAGACATCGATGGATTCAATGTCTTCCGGTGAAATGGCGTTGAGGGACCCTCCGGCCACCCCGTCGATCACGATAAGCGGAGCCGAAGAGGCTGCCAGCGTCGAAATACCGCGCAACATGATGCTCAGCTCGCCGCTGGGATTGCCCGATGTTTTGGAAATACCCAGACCGGCGACTTTTCCCTGAAGCAGTTGAAGCGGATTGCTGACGCTTCCTTGTAAAAATTCATCGGATGACACTCGGGTGATTGAACTGGTGATCTCCTCTTTGCGGATCGTGCCGTAACCGATCGCAATCACTTCCTCAAGGCCGATGGCATCGGCTTCGAGTGCGAAGTTCACCTCTGTCCGGCCATTTACAGCGGCTTCTGCACTCTTCATGCCGATAAAGGAACACACGAGCGTTGCATTTCCGTCCTTTACGTTCAGCGAGTAACTGCCGTCGCTGCCGGTCGAGGTCCCGGTCGTAGTTCCCTTGACGATGACCGATGCCCCGGCAATTCCGTTTCCGGTCTGATCGGTCACTTTTCCGGAAATGCCGTGACTCGTTTGAGCAGATGCCGGCATGCCGTACAGCAGCATCAGAGCCATGCATAACATGAAATAGAGTTGTTTCATAATTGATGGTATTTAGGTTAATTTTTCTCCGTTGCCGCAGACGCTGCCGTCCCGTACCAGAAAGCAGCTGCCCGGTAATCGACCGCACCGGGATTCCAGCTCAGCATTTCCAAGTCAAATTGCAACCGTTGCCCGAAAGGTATTACATCCAGATTGCGGGTTCGGACAAAGGTATTGTATCCGTGCGACGATGCTTCATCGGCCCGGGGAGCGCCGCCGAACGGCGTTGCGAACGGCACCACAGGCGCCCAAGAACAGTTGTAATAGTCCTCTGTCCCGGTACCCATGAACGACGGGAACGTATCGTTATCGATCCATATCTTTTCATCGCCCTCACCATACCAGTCCGGGCAGTGGTTGTAAAGCGACAACACATCGCCGCAATAGACCCCGCGACCGGTTATGGTCGTAAAATTCCAGTCGAGATTGTCCGGCGAGTTATAATCATTGTTGACTGGAATACTTGTTTCATCGTGGTAAGTTGCATGGAAATAGAGTGTCTGTGCCGTCCAGTCGAAATCATCGACATAACCCGTGATTACGGCTGTAAAGGGAATATCGGTCCTTTTTTCGAGACGCAGGTCCGCATGTTCCGCATAAGGCATCACCCAACGGCTCGTAAAGGTGCCTTTGCCGTCGGACGAGACGTACCAGTTCGATGAAGCCGGTGCACCGGTGCCGGCTCCGAAGAAACAGTCGAGGGGACACCATACGCAGCGTATACCGTCGAAATCGATACGCAGCCAAGTCCGCTGCATGATCTCGACAAGATCTGCCGGATCAAATTCCGAGAGCGTTATGGTCAACGACCGGATCGCTTTGTTTCCGTCGGGCAAGTGCAGCGACGTGGCGCCGTTCGACATCGGGGTGACGGTCCGGGTACACTCCGTTCCGTCGGTATACGTTTCGGGCGAAAACAATTTACGGTTTACCGCGGCGATCTTATCCGTGAGCTTGCGCACTTCTCTCAACGAGAAGGTCCGAACATTCGTTCCGTTGTCATAGGTTCTGTATCCGATATGATAATAACGGGGGATTTTGACCGTGTAATCGGACTCTTCGAGTGTGATGCGGCAGGATCGGGCATAAGGCAGGGGCAGAAAGAAGGTGTTGCCGCCGGTTTTGGAGAGTTCATCTTCATAATGCGTATGTGTCAGCGAAAGGGCCGTACCGACAGCTACCGGAAAACGGGCCATGTCATAAGCCGGAATCTCGATTTCAGGCGTACTTGCTCCGTCGAAATAGAACCGCAGCGTTCCCCGTTTATCGTTGGTTGTCATCCAGATGCGCGTTATGGCTCCGGGGCCCTTTTCATCGAAGAGCACCTTTTCGACACGGCCGCGAATCGTGTCGAGCCGTTCGAATCCGGCTCCGTCGTCGTTGGCGAACCAGCCGGGTTCATGAGGGTCAACGGTACGGCGGTCGTAACTGCTGACCTGCGCCGCACGGTAATTCACGGCCGGATAACCGGTCACTGCGTCGTATGAAATCATTTCATCCAACAGTGACGCCATCGTCACCTGTGAAGCGGCGTCCGAGGGACTGCCGTGCGTTCCGCAGCCTATGGTGCAGAGCGCCATTAAGATCGTAGTCAGTCGTTTCATGGTAAACTTGGGTTTTAAGGTCAGATTATTTTCGAGGCGGAGGCCATGCGCCTGCGCAGGTACAGACATAAGCCGCGGTTTCAACGGCCGTCTGGTGCGCCTCCGCGATCGTCCGGCCCGAAAGCAAGGCTCCGATCAGGGTTCCGGAGAAGGCATCGCCAGCGCCTACGGTATCGACGACTTCCACCCGGGGTGTCGGCAGCGTAGATATACACTCGCGGGTATAAATGGAGCTGAAACGATCCCCGCCGGTAAGTACGACCATGCGAAGTGCATATTGTTCCGCCAATTGGCGGCACGCAGCATCCGTATCCTCCGGAAGCGCAAACATCTCCTGCAACCGGACGAGTTCGTCATCGTTTATTTTCAGCACGTTCGCGATGCGGAGCGACCGGTCGATCAACTCTTTCGAATAGAAATGCTGACGCAGGTTGATATCATAGATGCGATAAGCGTCGGCCGGTACAGTTTCGACCATGGCGCATGTGGTCCGGTGCGAAACTTCGCCGCGCTGTGCCAGCGTGCCGAAGCAGATGGCGCCGGCTCGGCGCGCCAAAGACAGCATCTCTTCCGTGAGCGGAATATAATCCCATGCGACATGTTCGTGGATCGTGTAGGTAGGCTGGCCGTCGCAGAGCGACACATCGACAGTGCCGGTCGGCTTATCCACCGTAGCAACGAGTGTACGGATACCGTAACTGGCGGTAACTGCCAGCAGATCGCGTCCGGCATCGTCATTGCCGACAGCGCTGACAGCCCAGCCTTCGACACCGTTCTGCGAGGCATGATAGGCAAAATTCACGGGAGCTCCTCCGGCTTTGCGGCCAGTAGGCAAAATATCCCACAGAAATTCGCCGATGCCGATAACAAGGGGTTTAGAATACATCTTACTCTTTTTTTAGCAGTTGTTTTTCAATCTCTTCAAGCGAACGCCCTTTGGTTTCGGGAATCCAGATGTAGATAAACAGCCATGCAGCAAGGCAAAGGACTCCGAATCCGGCAAAAACGATTGCCGCACCGAAACTCTCCAGCATTATGGGGAAGAACTGCACGACCAGAAATGCGCAGGCCCAGCTGATCCCCGTTGAAAGCGCCATGGCCGTACCCCGGATCGCCGAGGGATATATTTCGGCTGTAACGACGAACATAAGCGGGGAAAGCGACACAGCAAAGAAAGCGATGTAAACAAGCAGGGCGATCAGAATCCCGATACTGCCGGGCAGCGGCTGGGCAAAGGCATAGGTCAGGTACGCTAGTGACACGACCAATCCGGCACATCCCCACAAAAGCAGTTTCTTGCGGCCCAGACGGTCCACCAGCCATACGGCGACAATCGTGAACAGAAAGTTCACTATTCCGACATAAATGGCCTGCATAAGTGCCGTATCTCCGCCGATACCGGTCTGCCGCAATATTTCAGGGGTGTAATTGATGATAACGTTAATTCCAGTGATTTGCTGGAATACGGCGAGCAACGAGCCCAGCAGGACGATGTGTGTCGTCGATCCGCGGAATAACTCGGATAATTTGGGCCCGCCCTTCTGCGAAGACTTCGGTGTTTCAAGCATAACTGCCGCATCTTCGGAAGAAATTCCCATGCGGGCGATGGCTTTTCGGGCAACCTCATATTCCCCCTGTTTAATCAGCCAACGCGGACTTTCGGGCAGAAACAACAGCATCAGTAGATTGCCCGCAGCGAACAACAACGGCAGACCTAGCATCCAACGCCAGTTGTTTCCCCACGAAATCATCCCAAAATCGGCATAATAAGCAGCAAGAATGCCGATAACGATGAATAACTGGTAAAACGAAACGAATGTGCCGCGCCATTTGGCCGGAGATATTTCGGATATATAAATAGGTATTACAGCCGAGAGGACACCCATACCGCAGCCGCCCAGGAAACGGGCTGCAATCAGCCATGCGGCATTGCTTGCCATGGCACATCCGACGGCCGACAGTATCAACATGACGGCAGATATGATCATCATGTTTCTGCGGCCGTATTTATCGCTGTAACGCCCTCCCAGCAATGCTCCTATCAGGCAGCCAATCATAATGGCGCTTGTCACGAGTCCCATGGCCATGGCCGAAAGCCCGAACTCGGCGGTAATGAATTCGAGCGCCCCGGAAATTCCTCCCAAATTAAGCCCGACTACGAATGCCCCGAACGAGGCGGCAAAGACATACCCGAATAGTAGTAACTTGTTTTTCATATCAGATTAGTTGATTTATTTGGCATAACAAAAATAGTCTGTTGTGTGTAACGTTTCGATAACGATTGTTACAGATGTGATAAGCCTTGTTACAAATCGATCTAATTCGATTTGCGTGTTTGTAGTCTGGTTACAAATCCGCCGGACAGAAAAGGTAGTATGAATCTTTGATTTTATAGCCTTTCTCATCGACGCGCAACGATACGATGTGGAGATGTTGCCGGTCAATGTCCTTATGCT
>ERZ791905.1436-NODE-1436-length-15830-cov-4.764120_pt1 | contig 15830 bp, 9 predicted proteins | sample MGYA00510147_ERZ791905 | MGnify/ENA primary metagenome ERZ791905 (study PRJEB30046, sample SAMN00792084) | human gut metagenome | study: EMG produced TPA metagenomics assembly of the A metagenome-wide association study of gut microbiota in type 2...
TAAGGGCAGATGAACCGCTTCCAGACAAGAACAGATATCTTGAAAAAAATGCTTTATACAAGCCGGTAGTGTTCAGCGATGAGCTTGCTGACAGCAAGAACTTTAAAGATGCATATGGATTCAAAGGCACAGTATTCGGTGATGTTACAACTCTGCCAACGGAATCTGATAATTATATACTTGAAGAAGTTCCAGGGGGAATACACATCGCGGTTAAGAATAATGATGGCAAGATATCTACTGTTACAGACGGAATTGCAATGTACTATAAGAAGATTCCTGTAAATGTGAACTTTACCCTTAAGGCTAAGATGACAATTAATGATTATTTCTATAACAATCAGGTGTCATTTGGGCTTATGGTAAGAGATGACATGTATATTGATAAGAAAATGCCAGATGTACTTGGCGATTATGTAGCGGCAGCACCACTTAACCTTACTTATAAAGACCAGGCATGGAGCTGTTTTGCAAGAAAGAACAGCGAACTTATGCAGGGAAGCGTGACAGGAAGAGAACTTAAGCCGGGTGATACAGTAGAAGTATGTATAAAGTCTAATCCGGACGGATATGCAGTAAAATTAGGCGATGGGGAGTTCTTAACAGGCGGATTTGATTTTAAGCTAACAGCCGTAGACCCTAAGCATGTATACGCAGGATTCTTCGTTTCGAGAAATGCGGATGTTACATTTACGGATATAGAATATACAGAGAATTAATACAATTTTTATATATGATTGTATTTAATTTTACATAGGAAAATGTTACAATTACATCAGAAATATCGTGAAAAAATAGCGTTGACGCGGAAATGAGGCATATTATGAAACTAACATTTTTAGGCGCGGATCATGAGGTAACAGGAAGCTGTCATTTCTTACAGGCGGCAGGTCTTAATATTCTTGTAGACTGCGGTATGGAACAGGGCAATGATGTATATGAAAACCAGGAACTTCCTATTGCAGCATCTGATGTGGATTGCATATTGCTGACGCATGCACACATTGACCATTCAGGTCTGATTCCTCTTATGTATGTGAATGGATTCAGGGGACAGGTGTATTCAACATCAGCTACGGCACAGCTGTGTGAGATAATGTTAAGAGACAGCGCACATATTCAGATGTTTGAAGCTGAATGGAGAAACCGGAAGGCTGCCAGATCAGGAGGAAAACTCAAGGAATTTGTTCCACTGTATGATATGGATGCAGCAGTTAATGTCTGCAAGCAGTTCGTAGGCTGTGAGTATGACAGGGTATATGATATTGCAGAAGGAATTAAGATTAGATTCACAGATGTTGGACATCTTCTTGGTTCAGCGAGTATCGAGGTATGGGCAACAGAGAAGACAGAGAATGGTGATGTAACAGAGAAGATTGTGTTTTCGGGTGATATAGGTAATATTAACAAGCCGATAATTAAAGACCCGAAGCATGTCAGGGATGCCGACTATGTAGTTATGGAGTCAACTTATGGTAACAGAAGCCACGGAGGAACTCCTAATTATGTGGAAGATTTAACTGATATATTTAAGAGAACATTTGAAAGAGGCGGTAATGTTGTTATTCCGTCCTTTGCAGTAGGAAGAACTCAGGAACTGCTTTATATCATAAGAAAGATTAAAGAAGATAATCTCGTTGGCAGAGATTTTGATGTATATATGGATAGTCCACTTGCTATTGAGGCGACGAACATATTTATTAAGAATGTGGAGAGCTGCTTTGATGATGAGGCAGTAGAACTTGTAAGAAAGGGGATTAATCCGCTTACATTTCCAGGGCTTAAGTATGCAACTACGGGAGATGAATCAAAGCAGATTAACTTTGATCCTAATCCTAAGGTTATTATTTCTTCATCAGGTATGTGTGAAGCGGGAAGAATAAGACATCACCTGAAGCATAATTTGTGGAGACCAGAGTGTACAATTGTATTTGTCGGTTATCAGGCTGTTGGAACAACAGGCCGTATTATAGTTGATGGTGCAGAAGAGATTAAGCTTTTCGGTGAGCCAATCCAGATAAAGGCTGAGATTGTACAGCTTCAGGGTTCGAGTGGCCATGCTGATAAGGATGGGCTTCTTTGTTGGATTAATGCATTTGACAGAAAGCCTAAAAAGGTGTTTGTTGTGCATGGCGAAGACAGTGTGTGTGACGAGTTTACGGAGTGTCTTAAAGAAGAATACGGTTATGATGCCATGGCACCATATACAGGCGGAAGTTATGACCTTATTGCAGACAGAGTTATCTCTGAAGGTGTTAAGGAAAGAAAGACTAGAAGAACGACGAGTACACAGCGTGGTAAAACTGTATTTGACAGACTTGTTGCTGCTGGAAAGCGTCTCATGACAGTTATTACACACAATGAGGGTGGTACGAATAAAGATCTGGCTAAGTTTACAGATCAGATTAATGCATTATGTGATAAATGGGACAGGTGATTATGATGAAGATGCTGTTTGTATTTAATCCAAACTCAGGAAAAGCTCAGATTAAGAATCAGCTGATGAAGATAATACAGGTATTTTCTAAGGCTGGATATGAGATTACTGTATATCCGACCAAGGCATCGCTTGACGGCTATCAGCACATTTTAGATAATGAAGGCAGGTATGATGTTATAACATGTAGTGGTGGAGATGGTACTCTGAATGAAACGGTAGCCGCTGTTCTTAAGTATAAAGGAGAGAAACCGCCGATAGGGTATATTCCTAGTGGAACAACGAATGATTTTGCTGCAAGTCTGGGAATTCCAAGAAATATGGTGAAGGCCGCTGTTAATATAGCAAAGGGTAAACGTTTTCCTTGTGATGTAGGAATGGTAAATGGAGAGCGCTCATTTAATTATGTTGCTGCATTTGGGGCGTTTACAAGGGTCTCTTATGGAACTCCACAGAATCTTAAGAATGTACTGGGACATCAGGCTTATGTAATTGAAGCGGTCAGAAGCTTATCAACGATTAAACCACAGTATATGCGTGTATATTCTGAGGAGATGAATGTTGAGGGAAATTTTGTATATGGAATGATAAGTAATACAGATTCGGTTGGAGGAATAAAGAATCTTACAGGTAATGATGTTAATCTGCAGGATGGATTATTTGAAGTTACCCTGATAAGAGAGCTTAATAATCCTATAGCAGTCCAGTCACTTATTAATGCTTTTATAACTAAAGACCTTAGTAAATGTGACTGGGTATGCACATGGAAGACCAGCTCTGTAAGGTTCGAATCACCACAGCCTGTATCATGGACACTTGATGGTGAATATGGTGGAGAACATACAGAAATACAGTTTTCTGTTAAGGAGAAAGCGGTTGATTTCCTGATAGGAGGAGTACCTGCTAATAACTAATAGATAATCATTAATAATATAAAGTGATAAAACCTTGCAAATTAGTATGTTTGGTTTTGTCACTTTATTTTTTTACTAATTTTACGCCGACAGGTAAAAATCAGACACAATTTAGAAACAATTCAACTTTTATGTTTAAAAACAGGCAGGGATTAAGTGTAAAACATATAATGATAAATAAAGATGGTATTACATTTTAAGAGATAATATCGTGACAAATTCTATAATTATCTGATAATTACAATTGAAAGTAGCAATAGTCAAATTATCAGACAATTGCGGCAAAAAAATATTTACAAAATCCATAAAACAGGAGTATATTATGTGCAAGCAAAGCTTTAGAATATACGAAAGGATGATTAGACTTATGGAAAATGAAATCAAACAGCCTGGTCTTTACAGATCTGAACTTGAGCATGATGCCTGTGGTATCGGAGCTATTGTAAGTATTAACGGAATTAAGACACATCAGACAGTATCTGATGCTTTAAGCATTGTAGAGAATCTTGAGCACAGAGCTGGTAAGGATGCAGAAGGAAAGACTGGTGATGGTGTTGGTATCCTTCTTCAGATATCACACAAATTCTTTAAGAAAGCTGTAAAGCCATTAGGGATTGAGCTTGGAGATGAGCGCGATTATGGTGTCGGAATGTTTTTCTTCCCACAGGATGAGCTGGCAAGAAACAGAGCCAAGAAGATGTTCGAAATCATTGTTGAGAAGGAAGGGCTTGAATTCTTAGGCTGGAGAGATGTTCCAACATTTCCTAATGTTCTTGGTAAAAAGGCAGTTGACTGCATGCCATACATTATGCAGGGATTTGTAAAGAGACCTGCAAATGCAGCTAAGGGTATTGAATTCGACAGAAGACTTTATGTTGCAAGACGAGTATTTGAGCAGACAGCAGAAGATACAACTTACGTATGTTCATTATCAAGCAGAACGATTGTATACAAGGGTATGTTCCTTGTTGGACAGCTTCGCCAGTTCTTTGGCGACCTTGAGAATCCTGATTATGAGTCAGCTATTGCACTTGTTCATTCAAGATTCTCAACTAACACTAATCCAAGCTGGGAGAGAGCTCATCCTAACAGATTCATGGTACATAACGGTGAGATTAATACTATCAAGGGTAATGCCGACAGAATGTTAGCAAGAGAAGAGACAATGACTTCTCCATATCTTGAGGATGAAATGTCAAAGATTACACCGGTTGTTAATACTAACGGTTCGGATTCAGCAATGTTAGATAACACACTGGAGTTCTTTGTTATGAATGGCATGCCGCTTCCACTTGCTGTTATGATTACAATTCCTGAGCCATGGATTAACAATGGTGCAATGGCACAGGAAAAGAAGGACTTCTATCAGTATTATGCAACAATGATGGAACCTTGGGATGGTCCGGCTTCTATCGCATTTACAGATGGAGATTACTTCGGAGCAGTGCTTGACCGTAATGGTCTTCGTCCTTCAAGATATTATATTACTAACGATGGTTATCTTATTCTTTCTTCAGAGGTTGGTGCACTTCCAATTCCAGAGAGCAGAATTAAATTAAAGGACAGATTAAGACCTGGTAAAATGCTTCTTATTGATACAGTTAAGGGCGAGCTTATAGAGGATGATAAGCTTAAGGAAGAATATGCAACTAAGAATCCTTATGGAGAATGGCTTGACAGCAATCTTATCCAGCTTAAGGATTTAAAGATTCCTAACAAGAAAGTTCCTGTTCATACTAAGGAAGAAAGAGCAAGACTCCAGAAAGCATTTGGTTATACATACGAGGATTTCAAGACATCAATACTTCCTATGGCTCTTAACGGAACAGAGCAGACAGGTGCTATGGGTATTGATACTCCACTTGCGGTACTTTCTAACAAGCATCAGCCACTGTTTAATTATTTCAAACAGTTATTTGCACAGGTTACTAATCCGCCAATTGACTCAATAAGAGAGAAGGTTGTTACATCAACAACTGTTTATCTTGGAACAGAGGGTAATATTCTTGAGGAAAAGGCTGAGAACTGCAAACAGTTAAGAATTAATGATCCAATCCTTACTAACACAGACCTTCTTAAGATTAAGAATATGAATGTTGAAGGATTTAAGGTAGAGACTATTCCTATTATATATTATAAGAACACTTCACTTGAGAGAGCTATCGACCACTTATTTGTTGAGGTTGACAGAGCGCACAGAGAAGGTGCTAATATTATTATTCTTTCAGACAGAGGTGTTGATGAGAACCATGTTGCTATTCCTTCATTACTTGCGGTTGCTGCATTACAGCAGTATCTTGTACAGACTAAGAAGAGAACAAGCATGGCTGTAATCTTAGAGAGTGGTGAGCCAAGAGATGTCCATCATTTTGCAGCTCTTCTTGGATATGGTGCTTCTGCAATCAATCCATATCTTGCACAGGAGAGTATTCAGGAGCTTATCGACCTTAACATGCTTGACAAGGATTATTATGCAGCAGTTGATGATTACAATAAGGCAATTATCACAGGTATTGTTAAGATTGCTGCCAAGATGGGTATTTCAACAATCCAGTCATATCAGGGCGCTAAGATATTTGAGGCAATTGGTATTAACTCAGATGTTATAGATAAATACTTTAAGGGTACAGTTTCAAGAATTGAAGGTGTGTCATTAAAGGATATTCAGGAAGATGTTGAGACACTTCACTCTAAGGCATTTGATCCGCTTGGACTTTCTACAGATACTACGCTTGACAGCTCAGGCACTCATAAGATGAGAAGCGGCAAGGAAGAACATCTGTATAACCCACAGACAATACATTTGTTACAGCTTGCTACAAGAACAGGAGATTATAAGACATTTAAGGAATATACAGCTCTTGTTAATAAGGAAGAGGGCGTTAAGAACTTAAGAGGTCTTATGAACATTAAGTTCCCTAAGAAGGGAATCAGCATTGATGAGGTTGAAAGTGTTGATTCTATCGTAAGAAGATTCAAGACTGGTGCTATGTCATATGGTTCAATATCAAGAGAGGCACATGAAACTATGGCTATTGCCATGAACATGCTTCATGGTAAGTCTAACTCAGGTGAAGGTGGAGAGGACATTGACAGATTAAAGGTTGGTCCGGATGGCCTTAACAGATGCTCTGCAATCAAGCAGGTTGCTTCTGGTAGGTTTGGTGTTACTTCAAGATACCTTGTAAGCGCACAGGAGATTCAGATTAAGATGGCACAGGGTGCTAAGCCGGGTGAAGGTGGACATCTTCCGGGAAAGAAGGTGTATCCTTGGATTGCAAAGACTCGTCTTTCAACTCCGGGTGTTGCACTTATTTCACCACCACCACATCATGATATATATTCAATCGAGGATCTGGCACAGCTTATATACGACCTTAAGAATGCTAACAAAAATGCAAGAATATCAGTCAAGCTTGTTTCAGAAGCTGGTGTTGGTACAGTTGCTTCCGGTGTTGCCAAGGCGGGCGCACAGGTAATTCTTATCTCTGGTTATGACGGAGGTACAGGTGCAGCTCCAAGAAGTTCTATACATAATGCCGGACTTCCATGGGAATTAGGCCTTGCAGAGGCACATCAGACTCTTACAATGAACGGACTGCGTAATAAGGTTATTATTGAGACTGATGGTAAGCTGATGAGCGGTAGGGATGTTGCTATTGCAGCAATGCTTGGCGCAGAGGAATTCGGATTTGCAACAGCTCCACTTGTAACTATGGGCTGCGTAATGATGAGAGTATGTAACCTTGATACATGTCCTGTTGGTGTTGCAACACAGAATCCTGAGCTTCGTAAGAGATTTACAGGTAAGCCTGAATATGTTGTTAATTTCATGAGATTCATTGCACAGGAGCTTCGTGAGATAATGGCTGACTTAGGAATTAAGACACTTGATGAACTGGTAGGAAGAACAGATTTGCTTGAGCAGAAGGATGTTGCCAAGAGCGGACGTTCAGCAGAGATTGATTTATCACAGATTCTTGATAATCCATATGTTAAGCAGACGAAGATACATTATGATAAGAAAAATGTATTTGATTTCGAACTTGAGAAGACAGTTGATGAAAAGATTCTTCTTAAGAAGTTCGAGTCTGCAATGGAGACAGGAAGCAAGAGAAGTCTTGAAATTGATGTTGCCAATACAGACCGTGCATTAGGAACACTTCTTGGTGCGGAGATTACAAGAAGATTTGATGATAAGCTTGATGATGATACATATACAGTAAAATGTAATGGCGCAGGCGGACAGAGCTTTGGTGCATTTATTCCTAAGGGACTTACACTTGAGCTTGTCGGTGATAGTAACGATTACTTTGGTAAGGGACTTTCAGGTGGAAAGCTTATTGTATATCCACCAACAGGAAGTACTTATAAGGAAGACGAAAATATCATCATCGGTAATGTTGCATTATATGGTGCTACAAGTGGTAAGGCGTTCATCAATGGTGTTGCCGGAGAAAGATTCTGTGTAAGAAATTCAGGTGCAACAGCAGTTGTTGAGGGAACTGGTGACCACGGCTGTGAATATATGACAGGTGGTACAGTAGTAGTCTTAGGCAAGACTGGCAAGAACTTTGCTGCTGGTATGAGCGGTGGAATTGCTTATGTTCTTGATGAAGACACAAGTCTTTACAAGAGAGTTAATAAGCAGCTCGTTTCAATGGAAGCAGTTTCTAACAAATATGATGTCCTTGAGTTAAAGCAGCTTATAACAGAACATGTTGCTTATACTAATTCTAAGAAGGGCAAGGAAATACTTGATAACTTCGGAGAATATCTTCCAAAGTTCAAGAAAATCATGCCACATGATTATAAGAAGATGCTTAACATGATAGTACAGATGGAAGAAAAAGGACTTAGCAGCGAACAGGCTCAGATAGAAGCATTCTATGCGGCTACCAAGTAGGGTTGAGACGCAGTCGCGACTGACAAAAGCGAAGCTTTTGGAAGTGCACCCGTAGGGACAGTGCAAGTTTATAACATACATGAAAGGAGCTAACCATGGGAAAGCCAACAGGATTTTTAGACTATGAAAGAGTTGAAGCCACAGCGGTTTCACCTAAGGAAAGAATAAAGAATTTTAATGAATTTCATACACCTCTGTCAGAAGATGAGCAGAGAAAGCAGAGTTCACGCTGCATGGACTGTGGCGTGCCATTCTGCCAGTCTGGTATGACAATAAAGGGAATGACTAGCGGATGTCCTCTTAATAATCTTATTCCGGAATGGAATGATCTTCTTTACACAGGAAACTGGGAACAGGCATATCACAGGTTACATAAGACAAGTAACTTCCCTGAATTTACAAGCCGTGTGTGTCCTGCACTCTGTGAGAAGGCATGTACATGCGGACTTAATGGCAAGGCAGTATGTACCAAAGAGAATGAAATGGCAATTATTGAGCATGCGTATGCCAAAGGTTATGCGAAAGCAAATCCTCCTAAGGTAAGAACTAAGAAGAGAATTGCTGTAGTAGGTTCAGGCCCTGCCGGACTTGCTGTAGCAGACCAGTTAAATCAGAGAGGACACAGTGTTACTGTATATGAAAGAGCTGACCGTATCGGTGGACTTTTAAGATATGGAATTCCTAATATGAAGCTTGAAAAGCATATAATTGACAGAAAGCTTGATATTATGAAGGAAGAAGGCATTGAGTTTGTAACTAATGCAAATGTTGGTGAGAACATTAAGGCTAAGAAGCTTATGGCAGATTATGATGCTGTAGTACTTGCATGTGGTGCTGCTAATCCAAGAGATATCAATGCTCCTGGAAGAGATGCCAATGGAATATACTTTGCGGTAGATTTCCTTACAGCAACTACAAAGAGTCTTCTTGATTCAGGACTTAAGGATGGCAGATATATTTCTGCAAAGGATAAAAATGTTATAGTTATCGGTGGCGGTGACACAGGTAATGACTGTGTAGGAACATGTATAAGACATGGCTGCAAGTCGGTAACACAGCTTGAGATGATGCCAAAAGCACCAGATGAGCGAGCAGAGAGCAATCCTTGGCCACAGTGGCCTTTAGTCTGCAAGACAGATTACGGTCAGGAAGAAGCAATTGCAGTGTTCGGGCATGATCCAAGAATATATACAACTACAGTTAAGGAATTCAAGAAGGATAAGAAGGGCAATCTTGCAAGTGTTGTTACAGTGAAGCTTGAGTCTAAGACTGATGAAAAGACAGGAAGAAGAATGATGGTTCCTGTTGAGGGAACAGAAGCAGAGCTTCCATGTGAGCTTGTACTGATAGCAGCAGGTTTCCTGGGTTCACAGAAATATGTCACAGACGCATTTGGAGTTGAGCTTACAGAAAGAACTAATGTAAAGACGGCAGCAGACGGATTTGAAACAAGTGTACCAGGCGTATTTACAGCAGGAGATATGCATACAGGACAGTCGCTTGTTGTTAAAGCTATAAGACAGGGAAGAGACTGTGCAAGAGCAGTGGATTTCTATCTTATGGGATATACTAATCTTTAATTGACGATTATCAGAATATGGCACGGATGATATGAAAATGGCTGAGATAAGCGTTTTCTGTGGTATCCGTGCCATATTTTAGTCTTAGTTAATGGTTGTTTTTATAAGTTTTATGGTGTATATTAGTCTCTGATATGGGAATTACAATATGAGGAAGTGGAGGAAATAATATGCTGACAGTGACGATTCTTTTGGATTCTGTGGAGAAGGTTCAAAGGTTTGTAAGTACAATTAGTAAGTACTCATGTGGGTTTGATGTGGAGTCAGGGTATAGCTGTGTTGATGGCAAATCATTAGTTGGTTTGTTCAGTCTGGATATCAGTAAACCATTACAGCTTACAATTAATGACGGAGAAGGCGAGATTGAGGATGTGTTAAGGGATATACAGGAGTTCATGGAATACTAATTAAATATATGAGGAGAATAATAAGTTGAAGAAATTACTAGCAGTTATGCTTTCGGTTATTATGGTATTTTCATTTGCAGCATGTGCAGGAAAATCAGCCAATAACGAAGGTGAGAGTCAGACAGAAGAGACAACAACAATAAGAATCGGAGCTATGGCAGGACCTACAGCGATGGGGATGGTTAAGCTGCGCAAAGATTCAGAGAATGGCAATACGAAGAACACATATGCATTTGAAGATTTTGCTACGGATGCATCTGCATTTGTAACACCACTTGCAACCGGAGAGATTGATATTGCGGCTGTACCATCTAATCTTGCAGCCAATATATACAACAAGACGGAAGGCAGGGTTCAGGTTGTTGCTGTTAATACACTGGGCGTTCTTAATCTTGTAGAAAGAGGCAACACTGTTAACAGTATCAGCGACCTTAAGGGTAAGACTATATATGCTACAGGAATGGGTGCTGTGCCGGAATATACCATAAGATATATTCTTTCAGGTAACGGACTTGATGCCGACAAAGATGTTAATATTGTGTGGTGTTCAGATACAACAGAAGCACTTTCTAAGTTAAAGTCAGAAGATGGTGCAATTGCTGTTTTGCCACAGCCTTTTGTTACAGCAGCAAGCGCTCAGATAAGTGATTTAAGAGTTGTTATGGATCTTAATGAAGCATGGGAAAAGATTAATGATAATTCTAAGATTGTTACAGGTGTAATCGTTGTAAGAAAAGAATTTGCTGAAAAATATCCTGAACAGTTTAAGAAGTTCATTGATGAATACAACGAAAGTGTTGCCTATACATCAAGCAATGTTGATGAGACAGCACAGCTTATTGCTGAGTATGGTGTTGTTGCATCAGCAGCAATAGCTAAGAAGGCTCTTCCTAAGTGTCATATTGTATGTTATGTTAATGGCAACATGAAGAATGCGCTTAAGGGATTCTTACAGGTGTTATACGACCAGAATCCTAAGTCAGTTGGTGGCAGTATGCCGAAAGATGATTTCTATTATGAATATTAATAAGAAGATACTGAATGTAATATATAAAGTGCTGGCGGTAATGCTGGCACTTATTTTATGGGAAACAGCCGCATTAAAGATTGATTCGCAGATAATATTAGTGACGCCGGTACAGGTGCTTGGCAGATTACTTACAATATGGCATGAGTCGGATTTTGCAGGAACTGTGTGGTTTACAATGTATCATATTGTTGGTGGATTTCTCACAGGATTATTGTGTGGAATTATATGTGCAGTGCTTGCATATATATGTAAGCCTGTTGAATATATTCTGTGGCCGTGGATGGTTACAATTAAGGCAGTACCTGTTGCGTCTTTTGTGGTTATATGTCTTATATGGTTTACGGCAAAGAACCTGTCGGTGTTTATTGCATTTTTAATAGTTGTGCCTGTTATATACCAGAATACACTGACCGGTCTTAGAAGTACTGATAAAGGCATTAGGGAAATGGCAGATGTATTTCATATTCCTTGGATTCGCAGAATACGTTATATTATCATGCCACAGCTTTCACCTTATCTTATATCAGCAGGAAGAGTTACTGCTGGTATGGCTTGGAAAGCAGGAGTGGCAGCAGAGATTATCGGAATGCCCAAAGGTTCTGTTGGACAAATGCTTTATATGTCGAAAATATATCTTGATACGGATGATTTGCTGGCGTGGACGGTTATAATTGTTGTATTGAGTGTGATATTTGAAAAACTTGTTGTGCTTGCTTTAAAAGCAGCACTAAAAAAATAGCGTTGACAATGTGAATATTGCCAACGCTATTTTTGCGTTAATTTTATTTGTGCATTGAAAATGCTGTTAAGTCATATTTGCTTAAGTTATCTGAAACATTACGGTCGTCTGCTTCGGCGAGCAGCTTGTCACGGTCTTTGGCAGCAAGAACAGGATTCTTTCCGCTTCTGTGACGGCTTGGTCCACCAACACAGCCGCCTTCACATACCATTCCCTCAATGAAATCTGCAGGGAGTTTTCCTACTTTAAGAAGTGTAAGTGCTTTCTTACATTCGGCAGCACCTGAACATTTTTCTATATTGAATTTATCAGGGTCAGCACCTGCTTCACGCATACACTGTGCAACAGCAGCGGAAACACCGCCTCCGTTACCGAATCTTTTACCATATATGCTTGCCTGCTGGTCGCTGTTTTCCTCAGGCTCAAGAACTACTTCTTTAGCTCGCATCATTGCTCTGAATTCACCGATTGTAAGTACGAAATCAGCATTTCCCTGACCCTTATATTCCTGCTTTTCATTCTTCTTGGCTATACATGGTCCGATAAATACGGTTATTGTATCAGGGACTTCTGACTTAAGAAGTCTTGAAAGTGCAAACATAGGGGATATAGTTGTTGATATATGTTCTGCAAGCTCAGGATACTGTTTCTTAATAAGATTAACAAATGCAGGACAGCATGAGGTTGTAAGCTTCTTTCCTTCTTTAGCTGCTTCAAGCCATTCTTCTGCCTCGGCCTGTGCAGTAAGGTCTCCGCCAAGACCTACCTCATACATATCATTAAAGCCCAGCTTCTTGCATGCTGTGCGGATGCTGCTCATTGTTATTGTGTCTCCAAACTGTCCTTCAACAGCAGGTGCTACCATGGCAACGACTTTCTTTCCGTCTACGATTGCCTTTATTACATCAACTATATCAGTTTTAGAACCGATAGCACCGAATGGACAGGCGTGGATACACTGTCCGCACTGGATACATTTGTTTTCATCTATTTCACAGATGCCATTCTCATCCATTGTAATAGCATTGGCTGGACAGATTTTCTTACATGGTCTTATAAGGTCTGCGATTGCATTGTATGGACAGGCTTTGGCACACATGCCGCATTCCTTGCATTTGTCAGGGTCTATGTAGGCTCTGTCTCTTGTCATGCTTACAGCACCGAACTTACATGCCTGCTGGCAGGCTTTCATCATACATTTTCTACAATTATCAGTTACGATATAGTGAGAAAGTGGACAGTCGGCACATGCGGCTTCAATTACCTGGATTATGTTATTGGCACCCGGATGGTCACTTTCTGTTGGACATTTGCCTTCTGCAAGGCGGATTCGCTGTCTTGCGATTTCTCTTTCTTTATATACACAACAGCGGAATCTTGCTTTAGGACCGGGAAACATCTTGTATGCCAGTTCGTCCTTTTCTTCTTCAAACCTTCCTGCATATGCGAGCTTGGCAACCTCATACAGGATTTCATGCTTGATATTCTGAATAGTAGCATCATTAGATAACATAATGAAACCTCCTTTGTAATGATTGACAAAAAATTATCGATTACTAATTACTATAGCAGATTTTTTAAAATGATTCTATATAAATGTGGCATTTTTTCTCATTATATGTAATAATATTTTTGAAAATCAAAATATATAAAGGGGGATTAATTATGCCTTACATTCCAATTATTCCAATCATTATTGTGGTACTGCTTATATTGTTATTCGCATTTGTACCAATGAGATTATGGATTACAGCATTAGCATCAGGAAGCCATGTCGGTATAGGAACTCTTATCGGTATGAGACTGAGAAAGGTTCCGCCAGCAAGAATTGTGCTTCCACTTATTCAGGCAAGAAAAGCCGGATTACAGCTTAACACTAATCAGCTCGAGTCACATTATATGGCAGGTGGCCATGTAGATGCTGTTGTTAATGCACTTATTGCATCAAGCAGAGCTGGTATGAACATACCATTTGAGATGGCTGCAGCTATCGACCTTGCAGGTCGTGATGTTTTAGAGGCTGTCAGAATGAGTGTTAATCCTAAGGTTATTGAGACACCTAATATTTCAGCAGTTGCCAAGGATGGTATTGAACTGTTAGTTAAGGCAAGAGTCACTGTTAGAACTAATATTAACCAGTTGGTTGGTGGTGCAGGCGAGGCTACTGTAATTGCCAGAGTCGGTGAGGGTATTGTAACAACAGTTGGTTCAGCAGATTCGCACAAGAGCGTGCTTGAGAATCCTGATTCTATCTCTAAGGCTATATTGCAGAAGGGTCTTGATATTGGAACAGCATTCCAGATTCTTTCTATTGATATTGCGGATGTTGATATCGGAAGAAATATAGGCGCTCATCTTCAGAGCCTTCAGGCTGAGGCTGATAAGAATATTGCACAGGCTAAGGCAGAGGAAAGAAGAGCAGCCGCTGTTGCTCTTGAACAGGAGATGAAAGCAAGCGTTGTAGCTGCTGAGGCAGAAGTACCTAAGGCTTTGGCTGAAGCTTTAAGAACAGGCAGAATGGGCTTTAAGGATTATTATGACCTTCAGAATTTAAAGGCTGATACTAAGATGAGACAGTCGATAGCAGGAGAAACAGAGAAGCCGGCAACTATATAATGGACTTGTGAATTAAAAGGGAAAGCGGGTTTTATGGAAATATTAATTGTTTGGGCAGTGTTTGCTTTGATAATTATATCGAATATTAAGAAAGCTAAGAAAATGCAGAATGAGCGCATGCAGGAACACCAGCGGAATATGCAGGATCATAACCAGAATGTGCAGCAGGCACAGGATGTTTATCCTGTTAATGGTCCGTTAAAACAGGGCGCATTAAGCCATGGAGCTAATCTTAACAGAGAACAACAGACATATTCAGGAAGTCAGAAGATGACAAGTGCAGAAGCTGAAAGACTCAAGCAGGAGATTCGTTCAAGAAATAACTTTAATGGCAAGAATGTTGCTTCGCATAGAGCAGAGGCACCAGTTCCGCAATATGTTACTCCACCGCCAGCAGCGGATAATGCAGCACCTGCAATGAAGACACTTGATAAAGCAGAGTTCCACTCACCGGTTATGCAGGCAGGAAGCACCGGAACATATTCTGATATGACAGGCGGACATACATTTACACAGTATGACTGCGGACATGAATATAATGATGAGATTGTTCCACAGAGTCAGACAGCAAGTAAGGGTATTCTTAATGACCTGAAGTTTGATAAGAATGAGATGCGCAAGGCTTTTGTTATGCAGGAGATATTGAAAAGGAAAGTTATATAATTGAACCGAAAAAGAACCGTGTGACATAAAATCACACGGTTCTTTTAATGAGTGCAGAAGATGGGACTTGAACCCACACGTGGTAACCCACACAAGAATCTGAATCTTGCTCGTCTGCCATTCCGACACTTCTGCATGTATGATGTATAACGAACTTGATAAGTTACACAACATTGATATTTTATAGGAGATTTGAAAAAGTGTCAATATGAATAGATGCTATTTTTGAAAAATTCTTATCTAAAAGGGAGCCGAGGCTTGTTGAATTAGACGTTGAAGCGGGGTGTGGCACGATGAAGTCCAAAAAGGAAGTTGAAGCATGAAAAAAACAGAAAAATCAAAAAAATTCAAAAAGTTGAAAAAAGTTAAAAAAAGCTGTTGACATTATATTGATGTAGTGATATTATAATCAAGTCGTCAGCGAACAGCAAGCGACAAGAAAACAAAACAAGCAGTCGTGGCGGAATTGGCATACGCGCTAGACTAAGGATCTAGTCCATATTGCTTGGGTGCGGGTTCAAGTCCCGCCGACTGCACT
>ERZ791905.1473-NODE-1473-length-15516-cov-8.604230_pt1 | contig 15516 bp, 9 predicted proteins | sample MGYA00510147_ERZ791905 | MGnify/ENA primary metagenome ERZ791905 (study PRJEB30046, sample SAMN00792084) | human gut metagenome | study: EMG produced TPA metagenomics assembly of the A metagenome-wide association study of gut microbiota in type 2...
CCATCGGCGCGGGCGGACTGGACGTTGCGGTCGCGATGGGCGGCGGCGCGTATTATCTGGCGTGCCCGCGTGTCGTCGGCGTGCGCCTGCATGGCAAGCTGTCCTACGGCGTTGCGGCGAAGGACATTATTCTGGAAGTCCTGCGCCGGCTGACCGTCAAGGGCGGCGTCGGCAAGGTGATGGAGTACATCGGCGACGGCGTGAAAACGTTGAGTGTCCCGGAGCGTGCGACGATTACGAACATGGGCGCGGAACTCGGCGCGACGACCTCCATCTTCCCGTCGGATGAAGTGACCCATGCGTTCCTCAAAGCCCAGCAGCGCGAGCAGGACTTCGTGCCGCTGTCCGCAGACCCGGATGCGGCGTATGACGAAATCCTCGACATTGATTTGACCGCGCTTGAACCGCTCGTCGCGAAGCCCCATATGCCTGACATCGTGGAAACCGTCAAGCAATGCGGCCCGATTAAGGTCGATCAGGTGTTTATCGGTTCCTGCACGAACTCTTCCTATACCGACATGATGCGCGTCGCCCGGATTTTGAAGGGTAAGACTGTGCACCCGGACGTGAGCCTTGTCATCGGCCCCGGATCGAAGCAGGTGCTGACGATGCTGGCGCGCAACGGCGCTTTGGCAGACATGATTGCGGCGGGCGCGCGCATTCTGGAATCCGCCTGCGGGCCATGCATCGGCATGGGGCAGTCGCCGCGCACGAACGCCGTCTCCGTCCGCACGAACAACCGCAATTTCTACGGCCGCAGCGGAACAAAGTCCGCCGGCATTTACCTTGTCTCCTGCGAGACGGCGGCTGTTACGGCGCTGACTGGCGTGCTGACGGATCCGCGCTGCCTTGACATTGACCTCGACATCCCGATGCCGGAGACGTACACCGTCAACGACAATCTGGTCATCCCCCCGGTCGCGCCGGGCGAAGAGGACACGGTGGAGGTCGTCCGCGGCCCGAACATTCAGCCCTTCCCGCTGGGCAAGCCGCTGGCAGATGCCATTTCCGGCAAGGTGCTGCTGAAGATGGAGGACAACATCACCACCGACCACATTGCGCCGTCGGATGCGAAGCTCCTGCCGTTCCGCTCGAACGTGCCGTACTTGTCGGACTTCTGCCTGACCCCCGTGGACGCGACGTTCCCGGCGCGCGCGAAGAAGGAAGGCGGCGGCATCCTTGTTGCGGGCATGAACTACGGGCAAGGGTCGAGCCGCGAACACGCCGCGCTTGTCCCGCTGTATCTGGGCATCCGCGCCGTCGTCGCGAAGTCGTTCGCCCGCATCCATCAGGCGAACCTTATCAACAATGGCATTCTTCCGCTGACGTTCCAGAATGAGGCGGATTACGACCGCATCGCGCAGGGCGACATGCTGAGCCTGCCGAACGTCCGCGAGACGGTGGAAAGCGGCAGCGACACGTTCGTGCTGCATAACGACACGAAGGACGAGGATTACATTGTGCTGATGCCGCTGACCGCGCGCCAGCAGGGCTGCATCCTCTATGGCGGACTGCTGAATTATACAAGAGAGAGCGCAAAGACGGAATAAGATAAGTGTTCCCCGGAGGCATGAGCTTCCGGGGGATTTTTTCGTGGGGGAGTTAAGTTATAGGTATTTCTTGAAAACCTTCTTGAATTTCAGTGACATCTCCATCATCCAGTCAAACTGTGCATTCCACGCGCTGCGATTGTCAAAATCGACCTGTCGTGTCAGCATAATGCGGCTTGCTTTCTTTTCTGGAAGTTCCCGCCAGTCAAGCGTAACGCCCAATTCCTGCTCAATGGCATTCTGTTTTTCAAATAACTGATGATAAAGATCCTTGTCGCCACGAATATACAGTTCAACAACAAGCAGATTTTCTGTTTTAACCGCGCGTAAGCAAATATCATAAACAGATGAGCCAATGCTCAGGTTCATCCACATTTTGTTTGATGCTTTTCGCTTGCCAAATTGCCTTGCGAACTGCGCGTTTGCATACGCATATTCATTGAAGGCTGTCCAGTAATCCAAGCGGAACTGCTGGCTTTCTGTCTGCTGCTGATTCTTTTTAACGCTCTTAATCCAGTCATTCGGCTTCTCAATCACGCTGAACTTCACCGCAGGATTGGAGCTGCCGACTTTATACAGGTGGATTTCGCACAGGAAAAAGCCAATGTCGTCATCCGTGTGGTTATTCAGCCACTCAATCGCCGCGCGGTGTTCCTCGCGTGCGTGCTTTACCACCCAGATAATCGTCCGAGCTTCTTTCCCGGCAGCGTAGGTGATAAGTTTGCCCAGATGGTCGTGGTTGGTATCTTCCAGCTGGTTTTCGATGATAACCTTCTGCCCTGTTGCAATATCGGTCGCGATAATATCCACGCTGAAATCGCCCACAGCAGATTCTGTTCCGTCGACTGCAATTTCCATGCCGATTTCATTGCCCAGAATCGCGATGTTCTCATCCTTCGCCAGCCACGGCGTAAAATCCAGTGCTTCATGCGGCCAAACCTTCCGCAAATCCTGCACTTCGGTCAGAACTTCAAGCTGCTCCATAGGGCATACCTCCTTTTGTGTGCGGCATATAGCGGGCGCTTATCTTATGATAGCAGATAGGCAGGGAAACGTCAATCGCAAGTATGTTTTTTTCGCAGCAAAACAGCCGGGGACTGCTTTTCCAGCAATCCCCGGCTTTCGTAATTCCTATGAATTTTTACTTGACTTCCAGCAGGTTCTTGCATTCCGCGAACGCGCGGCGGCCAATGATTTCAATCGTCGCGGGCAGGGTTACGCTCTTGAGCTTCGTGTTGCCCTCAAACGCTTGCGCGCCGATTTCCACCACTGGCAGACCCGCCACCGTGTTCGGAACGGTCAGCGTCGATGCCGTGCCGTTGTACTTGACGACCACAATGCCCGTAGAGTCGTCACGAACCGCGAACACGAAGTCGCCTGTCACGGTGAATGCCTTGTTGACAGATTCGAGCTCCGTATTGCCGGACAGCGCCTTAATCGTGATGGTGTAGTCGCCCGGCTGCAGCAGCTTCAGACCCGGCACCGTGTAGTTCAGCACCGCCGTTTCGCCCAGCAGCGCAGCCGTGCCATCCGGCGTGGTCAGCAGCAGCTGATACTTCGTTGCGCCGCCAGCAGCCGTCCACGTCACCGTCAGGTCGTCGCCCTGCTTCGCGGCAGGAACGGTCACGGTCAGCGGATCGTCGGTCACATACAGCGTCAGGGACTGCGCCGGGGAAAGTTCGCCAGCGGTCGTTCCGTAGTAGGGCTTGAACTGAATCGTGCGGACACCGTTGCCGTTGCCCAGCGAAGCGAAGGCGCGCTCGATAACCGTCACATCGCCAGTCGTCGGATAGCTGGTGTTCGCCTTGCCGTCCACATACAGGACGACCTTCGTCGCGTTCTTGGTGTTGACCGTGAACGTCACCGGCACATTCAGCTTCACGCGGCTGGGATTCATGGTGAAGTTGACGACTTCCGGCTTGTTGACCACGGTCGTCGTCAGTGTAATCGTGTACGCCTTAAACTTTTCGCCCGCGGTCGTGCCGTTGTAAGGCTGGAACTGAATCGTACGGACGCCGCCATTATTCCCCAGCGACGAGAACGACATCGTGAACTCGTACTTCGACATGCTGGTCGTTACGTCCTCAAAGCGGCGGTTCACCTGCCCGTCGACATACATCAGCAGCTTCGTTGCGTTGTCCAGATAAACAGTGAATTTAATCTGCTCGCCCAGCACCGCGGTCGTCTTGTCAATCTTGACATTCGCAATCACGGGGGCAGCAGACGAACCGCTCGTCAGGGAAATGGTGGTTGCGGTGGTCTTGTCGCCGCCGACTGCGCCGTTGTAGGCTTGGAACGCAATGGTACGCTTGCCCCCGTTGTTCCCCAACGAAGAGAACGCCATGGTGAAGGTGTATTCCGTCATATCAGGGGTTATGTTCTCGAAGCGGCGGTTGACACTGCCGTCGATGTACATCAGCACCTTCGTGGCGTTCTTGATGCGCAGGGTGAAGGTGATATTTTCGCCCAGCGTCGCATTCGGATTGCTGATTTTCAGCAGCTCAACCCGCGGCTTGTTCGCCACGCTGATGGTAATCGTCTTGGTGTCGGACATAGCGCCGGGCGTGCTGCCATTGTAGGGCTGGAACGCCACCGTGCGCACGCCGCCGTTTGAACCGAGCGTCGAGAAGGACATCTGGAATGTCGTCGCGCCGTCCTTCACGTCGTAGATGTAGCGGTTCAGCTTGCCATCAATGTAGACACGCATCTTCGTCGTGTTCTTGGTGTTGATGGTGAAGGTGATGGTTTCGTTCAAATCAACCGTGGATTTGTTCAAACTCCAGCTGGTCACGGTCGGCTTGTTCGGGCTTTCGTTTGCGACAGTCACAACACGTTCGGAGGTCTTTTCACCCGCCGTCGTGCCGTTATAGGCTTGGAACGCAATGGCGCGCTTGCCCCCATTGCTTCCCAGCGACGAGAACGACATGGTGAAGGTGTATTCCGTCATATCGGGGGTGATGTCCTCGAAGCGACGGTTGACACTGCCGTCGATGTACATCAGCACCTTCGTGGCGTTTTTGATGCTCAGGGTGAAGGTGATGTTCTCGCCCAGACCCACGGTCGCCTTGTCGATATCCTTCACCGTCACCTGCGGCTTGACAGACGGCTTTGTCAGCGTAATCGTCTGTTCAGCGGACTTTTCGCCGGGCGTATTGCCGTTGTAGGCTTGGAACGCGATGGTGCGCTTGCCCCCCTTGCTCCCCATCGAGGAGAAGGACATGGTAAGCGTCGACGTGTCGGTGGGCACGTCGTAGATGTAGCGGTTGACGCTGCCGTCAATGTACATCAAAATTTTGGTGGCGTTCTTCGTGTGGATGGTGAAGATGATATTCTCGCCCAGCTCCGCCGTCGCCTTGTCCATTTCGAACGTCGGTTTGCCCGGAATAATCACATCCGCGCGGTCGATGTTTTCGAGGTCATCCGGCACGTCCGTAGGCGCGGGGGTCGACGCGGGTTCCTCGGTCGGCTCAACAGCGGGCTCTTCGGTCGGCTCAACAGCAGGCTCTTCAGTCGGCACGACAGCGGGCTCTTCGGTCGGCACGACAACGGGTTCCTCAGTCGGCTCAACAGCGGGTTCTTCGGTCGGCACGACTGCAGGTTCCTCGGTCGGCTCAACAGCGGGCTCTTCGGTCGGCTCAACAGCGGGCTCTTCCGTCGGCTCAACAGCGGGTTTCTCGGTCGGCACGACAACAGGTTCCTCGGTCGGCTCAACAACGGGTTCCTCGGTCGGCACGACAACAGGTTCTTCGGTCGGCACGACAACAGGCTCTTCCGTCGGCACGGGCGTGGGTGCAGGGGTCGGCACGGGTTCTTCCGTCGCAGCCGCAAGCACCAGCAGGGCACTGGGCATTTCCACGCCGCTCGCGAAAACACCGGTGTGACGTTGATTCTCAATGCCCTCTTCCGGCACGGGATGCACTGCATCCGCCGCCAGATAGCCATATGCAACGCCAGCCGTCTGGTCATACACGCAGACGGAAATCCGTTCATTCAGCTGACCCTTCTGCGGACGATGCGTCACATACACTACGCCAGTTACCTGACCAACCAGCTCATCACCCGTCGGATTCAGGTACAGCTGTGCGCTGCTGAACGTCGCGGCAAAGCCGGAGTCAAAGAACTCGTTATCCAGCACGGAGCGGCTGTAATCTACGGCTGCTTCGTCCACGATTTCGGGCGCTTCCGTTGTTTCGGGGATTTCCGTTGCTTCGGGAACATCCGTCGCTTCGGGCGCTTCCGTTACATCGGGAACATCCGTTGCTTCAGGAACATCCGTTGCTTCAGGAACATCCGTCGCTTCAGGAACATCCGTCGCTTCGGGGATTTCCGTTGCTTCGGGAACATCCGTCGCTTCGGGGATTTCCGTTGCTTCGGGAACATCCGTTGCTTCCGGTGCTTCCGTCGGCACGACATCAACCGTTTCCGCCGGCGGAGTTTCCGGCTCTTCTGCAGCCGCCGTCAGCACTGTTCCCATACTGCCCGTTACCATGAATACAGCCAGCAGGAAAGACAATGCCTTTCGCATCCACTTTTTGTCCTTCATCGTCCTCACTCCTTGTTCCGTGCAATCTTCCGGCACGACGTATGGTTGTGCCAATGGCAAGCGATTGCTACTTTCCATCTTTCTTTTCGCGGCGAGCTGCAGTGCTCCCAGTGGATATAGCAATCTCTTTCCCAATTCCAGCTATATTGTAACAAATTACAAGTCGCCTGTCAATACTTACCGCGCAGAAAGCCGAATTTTATACGAAAATCAAGGCACTTTCTCTGCATCTGTCTCGCGGAACTGATTTTTCCATTGCCGAATTGCCGTGGTCGGCAAATCAATTTGCGTCTCCCATGCGGAACAGATGCGCTCCTCCAGCACATCCAAATTCCCGCCGCGGGGCAGGACGGGCAGATTCGTGTCCTTCGCGATTTCACTTGCGCGGTTGTCTACCGCCAGGATCAGGCTTCGGCAGCCCATGTTCATTGCGTGGATGCCGCCGTGCAGCCGCGTGCCAACGTAGTCAATCCCGCCTGACGCCAAAAGCGCTGTGTAATCTCGCAGATTCGGCTGAATCAGGTGCAAATTCTGCGTCACGCGCGCATCCATTTGGCGCAGGCAGGCGTAGTCCTCAACTGCTTGCAGCCACACATACACCTCGCGATAGTGCTTTTGCAGCATGGTCAGCATCTGCGCATCCTGCTCCGGGCTGCTGCGGTAGTCCGTCAGCGTTGTCACGACGCGCTCCGCCTTGTGCGTCGGAATCTGCGCGCATTTGTCGTCTGTCAGCCCCCACATTGTCGGGCACGCCGTATTCAGCACGTTCGTGATGCCCAGCTTCAGCAGGCGCTGGCGCGTGTATTCGTCGCGCACCGCGTGCAGGTACTGCCCATCCAGCAGCGTTTTTAGAATCCGCTTCGTGTACCCTGTCGGCTCGTCCTGGTATTGATACCACCCCGCGCCCAGCAAAATGACATGCGTGCGCTGAAATTTTTCACGAATCAGGCGGAAATTCAGCAGCTCCCGCTTGTGCAAATCGCCGCAGCGCATCATCACCGCGTCCCGCAGGCGGATATTCCACATCCTTTGGCGGCGCATGTCCGAGGAAAGCAGATTCGTCCCGCAGACAAATGCGTAATCCGCACTGCCGACGTGCTTCATCGACACTTTCGACAGCCTGTCCCGAACCGGCACGGCGACGGACAGCTGCACAGGAAAGCAGTCGTGCAGCACATGCTCGCAGGCGTTGCGGATAATGAAATCTCCCTGATTCGCTGTTGAAATGGTAGGGTCAAAACGCACAATTTTACGGCAGTGCTGCATTTCCTGATCGATCATGCCTTCTTCCTCCATTTGCGCAAGAAACTCCGCCCTTTTTCAAGCATCCAGCGGTATTCTGCCGTCCGCCCCAGCGCCAGCGTGTACAGGAGCGCCGTCACCGCCGCGCAGGTGATGCCCTTGAGGATAATCCACATCAGCGTATGCCCCATCCGCGCGCACAGCAGCAGCGACAGCGCCATCACCGCGCCGTTGAGCAGCAGCAGGCCGCCCTGCGCCTTGAAATACGCGGCAGCGCTGCGCCCGAAGGTGCGATGGAACAGCACTTTCGGCTCATACCAGAAGATGGTGAAGAGCCGCGCCAGCCCGGTTGCGCCGATGATGCCCGCCACGCCGAAGAAATGCCCCAGCAGGATGGACAGCAGGATGTTGACCAGCGCCGTCATAAACATAACATACTTCATTTGCCGAAAAAGCCCCAGCGTTTCGCGGTACATCCACACGGGCGCGACGATGGTGCTCAGGTAGAACGTGAACAGCACCGCCGCCACCGTCCCTGTATCCATCAGGTATTCTTCGCCCACCCAGATGGGGATGAAATCCTGCACAATCGCGCCGTACGCGGCGACGCAGAAGCCTGTAATCGCCCCGAAGAGGACAATCAGGTTGCGGAACATGGTGTACGACTTTTCCGAATTCTTCTCGGCATTCAGATTTCCCAAGCTGGCGGAAATGCCGGTAATCACGATGGAGACGAATGTCGTCACATACGTCGTCAGCGACGCGTAGTTGGAGTAGTAACCGACGAACACCGTGCCCAGCATGATGGAAATCAGGATGTTGTCCGTGTTGTTGATAAGAATCGTTGCCAGCTTGTAGAGAAACATGGAGCGGATGTTGTCGTTCAGCTCCTGCTTGCGCTGCATCGGCTCGTGTTTCTGCTTTTCCCGCAGGAAGGGGTACATCTTATCCGCTAAATGGCTCAGCACCGCGTTCTGCAGGAGGGTGCAGGCGATCTGAATCAGCAAATAGCCAAGATAGCTGCCCCAAATCAGCAGGCACGCCATCTGCGCCGCATACTGCACCACCAGCGCCGCGGCGGAAACCATGTTTTGCAAATATGCCTTCTGGTCGGCCTGAATCAGCGTCGTTTTGTAGATGACCAGATAGGATGCCACGGAGTTCGCCAGGTACAGCACATAGTAGACGATCAGCTGCGCCATCGGCAGCTCACTGCTGATGATGAGCGGCAGGAAGGGGATTACCGCCGCGCCCAGCAGCGCTACCGCCAGCGCAATCAGGCGGTAAATGCGACGATAATAGCCCAGCAGGTGCTGAATTTCGCCCGTGTCGCCCCGGTGCAGCGGTGCGTACAAGCTGTACACCAGCACGTTGCCCACGCCCAGTTCCGCCAGTGACAGCATGGCCAGAATGTTGCTGTACAGCCCGTTGACACCCGTATAATCCGCGCCCAGCCGGCGCACAAACACCGTTCGCACGGCAAAAGCCAGCAGCAGCGTGACCACCTGCCGTACTGCGCCTACACCGATGTTGCGCGCCGTGTTTTCGCTCCTTGATGCTGTGTTCATGATTCCTCTCCGCCTGTTTTGCCTGTCTGCTCCTGCGCCGCGTCCTCCGGCTGCCACTTGCCCAGCAGTCCCAGAAACAGTATGTTCAGGAAAACGCCCTCCGTGTTGATGCACAGGAAATACAGCAGGAAAACGCCCAGCACATACAGCAGCCGCGCCTTGGCGAATTTGGTGCGGATACCGCGGTACGTCAGCCACAGCCAAACTGCCGGGAGAATCAACCCTGTATCCATGACGAAGGCGGCAAAGCCGTTGGAAATGTTCTGCACCCTGTGTTCCAGCAGAATTTCCGCCTTTCGCTCCGAGAAAACGCCCTGTCCCGCAATGGGGGATTCCAGCCCGATTTCAAAGCCGCTGATGGTGTCGTTCCACCGCGTGTAGAACGAACCACCGGAATTTCGCCCGATAATCTTCTTTTCCACCACGCCCGTGGCAGACTCGATGACAAACAGCAAAATCAGCCCAACGAACGCCGCCATCTTGATGCTGCGCGCCATTTTCCTGCCCTTTTTGCGGAAGGCCACCGTCAGCAGCACAACGCCCAGACAAATAAAGCCTGTTGTGGACAGCGTGCTGAGGATGGTAACAATCAGCAGCGCAATTGCCCAGCAGTATTTCTTCTTGCTCATGCCCATGCGCGTTTCGTCGCTCATCAGGAACAGCAGCGCGAAGTTCAGGAAAATCTGGTGGCTGCCCGGTTCGTTGAACATGCCCGCGTTGCGGTGGAAAACCGGGATGTTCAGCCAGCCTAAGGTGAAATAAGGCGTCAAGTAAAATCCGTTGACGCTGGAAACTTCGTAGTGCAGCAGCGGCAGCGGCAGCGACAGCAAATCGCCGATGACGAAGGAAATCAGGCTGATGGCCGCCTCTGCCAGCATGACTTTGGTATACAGCCGCATATACGTCCGATACCCGATGCAGCTTTGCAGAACCAGCACATAGCCGATGTTGCAAAGCCAAATGACAATATCGTTGATGTGGATGCCGTTCTGCGGGTTGACGAAGCTCGTCAGCAGCAGCGCCGCCGTCAGCAGCAGCGTCAGGCGTACATTCTGGACGCTGATTTTCGGATGATGCGCCCGCGTCAGCAGCAGAATCGACGCAATCAGCATGGCTGCCATCAGCGGCATCCGCAGCACCTGAAAATACAGCGAGCCCATGCCCAGCACGCCAATCAGCACACAGAGTGCATCCACATGGTTCTTTGTGATTCGGATTTTCATCGTGCAATCTCCGTATAAATCTGAAGTAGTATCTCCAGATTCTTCTGCGCATCATGCGTTTTTCCGGCGTGTTCCCGTCCGGCGCGCGCCATCCGCGCCGCTTTTTCCGGATGCGCGAACATCTCGCAGATATCATGCGCCAGCAAATGCGGGTCGTCTGCCGGATAAATCAGCCCTTCCACGCCGTGCGTCATCAGACAGCGCACGCCGCCGACATCCGACGCAATGCACGGTACGCCAAGCAGCATCGCCTCGCCCAGCGAATTGGGGGAGTTTTCAATGCTCGACGGCAGCACAAACACCTGACTTTTTAGATACCGCTCCTTCATTTGCTGTGCATTCAGGCTGCCGGTAAAAACAACATGACCGTAGAGGTCGTTTTCGCGCAGCAGACGGTGGATGTACCGTTCATAGGCATTGCGCGCAAGCGACGGAATGCGCCCATAGTCCTTGCGTCCCACATAGAGCTTGACATCGGGATAGCGCTTGCGGACAATCGCCAGCGCCTGCAATAGGAGATGCAGCCCCTTGAGCGGCACATGCGCCTGACTGCAGAAGATGCTGTGCGGCTCGCAGCTGTTCAGCGACCATTCGCCGGTGTAGAACTCGTCCCGCAGCGTTTCGTTGTTGAAATGATAGGCCGCCTGCGGGGCAAGCTCCTTCATGCAGGCCTCATCCCAGTCGGTGCGCCCGATGACGTGCCGCACCCTGCGCAGGGCTTCCTGTTCATACTGCCCGACGCGGCGGTAGATTGCTTCCTGCCGGACGATATTGCCCTTCACCAAGTCCTTCAGCGTGTGCCCGTGGCAGACGTGTTCCGGCAGATAAGCGCGATAATGCTCCGCGTATATGGACAGAAGCCCCTGAATGGAAATTACAATCCGCTCGCGCATCCCCATGTGTTCCGCCGCATCAACCATGGCCAGCGTGTGCTGATTTTCCGTGCCCCAGAGGTGAATGACATCCGGCTGCTCTTTGCGCAGGATTTCCTCCAGCTGCCGGGTGTAGGCTTCCCCGCAGCGCTGCGTAGGGCGTGTGGGGTTGACAAGCCCGTAATAGCGGTAGCCGTCCACTTCGCCCGTCAGCGCTTTCGGCGCGTCAAACACATACGTCAGCGCCACATCCGGCAGCTGCGTCAGCCGCCGCGACAGCCCGACCAGCCAGCCCACGATATACACCGGGGGAAGCGATTCTTTTTCCGCAATGGCAGGGAGGATAATATTCCCCATCCACATGACCTTCACGCTTCAGCCCCTCCTTTCACTTTGCGCTGTGCGGCATGGTTATTCCACCGCGCCCCGCGTCAGAAAATCCCGCAGCGTTTCCCGCTCCTGCGCCTGCGATTGGCAGTAGCGCGCAATGTTGCGCACATAGCGGTCATGCACGGCTTCATCCAGCAGACTTTCCGGCGCAAAATCCGCCATGCGGGATACCGTTTTGCCCAATTCGTTTGCTTCCACCATTTGCAGCGTCCCGCAGCGGCTGCCCACAATCGGCACGCCCCGGAAGAGAATATCGAACACAACGCCGCTGCTGTGCAGGGAGTAATTCTCCGAATAGTTTAGGATGCAGTAGCGGCATTGGCGAATCGCCTCGTCATACGCCGCTTCGGACAGGTATTCCAGCCGCAGCTCGATGTTCTTTGCGCCCGCGCAGACTGCCCGCAGTTCCGTTTCCAGCGGCGCTTCCTGCACCCGACCTGCAATCAGCACCCGATACGGCGTGTTCCGCAGCTGTTTTGCCGCCTCAACAACGCCTTTGTCCGACGTAATCAGCCCGACCATGCCGAAATCATAGCGCTGCTGCGCATACGGTACAGGCGGCTGCATCGTTCCTGTGCTGATGTAATCGGACACGACGCACATCGGCCGCCCGTACGCCGCGCCAATGGCTGCATTGGGGCAGATAACGCCGCTGATTTTCCGCCTGCACAGCGCATACAGCCCCCGTTTCAGCGCCGAATTGACACCGTCGGTGCTGTACTGGATGGCGTAGACCCGCGTTTCTTTCTTCTTGAACAGTGCAAGCCCCAGATACGCTGTTGCGACGGCGCTGCACTGGAGGACAATCACGTCATCCTGCGCTTCCCGAAGCAGCGCGCGCACGTTCTGGAACACGGCGCGTTTGTTGCGCACCGCCGAACTGCCCACGATGTAATCATGCGGCAGACGAATCAGCTTGTCCCCGAAGCGGTCGCCGTACACCGGCCCGCCCGCAATGCGCACATCCATCTCCGCGCCGAACAGGTCAAGATAATTCTGCGCGACGGTGAAATAATGCCCAGCGGCAATGCCGTCTGTGCTGGTGCTCCGTACATCTGCCACAATCAGCCGCATGATGGTTCGTTCCTTTCGCCGCTTTTCTGCATCGCCTTGCTGTAAATCGCCATCAGCTGACGATAATTTGCTTCCGCCGTGAAATTCTCCTGATACGTTTTCAGCGCGCCCTCGCTGACAGATTCCGCGTGTTGCAGCCGGTTGAGCGTCTGCGCCAGCTGCTCCGCCGAGTCCGCCGGAAACTTGAAGCCCGTCACGCCGTCCGAAATCAGGGAACCTGCGTTGCCTAAATCCGAGCAAATCACCGGCGTGGCGGCGCTGAAGGCTTCCACAATCGTCATTGGGAAGCCTTCATACCACTGTGTCGGCAGAATCAGCGCCTTGGACTGCCCCATCAGCGCCCGTGCCGCCGAATTTGGCACAAAGCCGCGCAGTTCCGCCTGCTTCAGCTTTTCCCGCGTCAGATATTCGCGGCACCATGCTTCCTCCGGCCCTGTACCGCAGATGATCAGCTTCATGCCCCCGCCTGAACGCTCGTAGCGCGCCCACGCTTCCAGCAGCAGCCGAATGCCCTTGAGCGCATCCAGCCGACCGATGTACACCACCTGATTTTCGCGCGCCGCATATGGCACAATCGTCTCCGGCGGTTCCACAAAGTTCGGCTTTACGGACACGTTTGCCGGCGGAATCTGCTTAAGCGCCAGCAGCTTCTGACGGTTGAAGTCCGTCAGGGTGATATAATGCAGGCGGCTGTACGTTTTGAGGGCGCGGTGCAAACGTGTGCTGAGCACGCAGAGCACCGTCTGCAGGCGGCTGCCGCGGTAGCAGCGGTGCTTCACCGCGCAGTGCAGCCCCTTTTTCGTGCAGTCCTCGCAGATATGGCCGTCGCGGTAGAAAAGCGCGTTCGGGCAGAGCAGGCGGAAGTTGTGCACCGTTTGCACCACGGGAACGCCCTCGCGCAATGCCGCGTAATACACTGCCGGGCCAATCAGCGGCAGCGTGTTGTGCACATGCACCAGCGAAATCCGGTTTTCGCGGATGCTCCGCCGAACCTCGCGGTATGTACGGATGCTGAAAAACATCCCCAGCGCACTGCGGATTTTCTCCAGCGTTCTCATGCGCGAAATTTCCTCGTTCCGCCGCGCATACAGCGCCGCAGCGTGACCGTGCGTTTCCAGCAGGTGCTTCTCGTTCGCCACAACGACATCCTCGCCGCCGGGAACCTGATAATAGTCGTGTACCAGCAGTACAGCGGGCTGTTTTGTCGCTTGCTGCATTTACTTTCTCCTGATGGCCGCGTTCCAGATGAATTTCAGATTCGTACTCCAGTAGCGCTGGAATAGCCGCTTCGGGTCTTGCATCAGGCGATAGAGCCATTCCAAGCTGTGCTTCTGCATCCATAACGGGGCGCGCTTGACGTTGCCCGAAAAGAAATCAAAGCCCGCGCCGACCCCAATCATCAGCCCGTGCACACGCCCTTGGTGCGCCGCCATCCAGCGCTCCTGCTTCGGCGCTCCCAGCCCGACCCACACAAAATCCGGCTGCGCCTGATTGATGCGCGCCACGGCAAGCGCATCTTCCTCCGGTGTCAGTTCGCGGAAAGGCGGCACGTCTGTGCCCGCAATTATCAGCCCCGGATACTCCTGCTGCAGGCGCGTAATCATTTTCTCCTGCACTTCCTGCGTGCTGCCGTAGAAATAATGCCGCCAGCCGTGTGCCGTGGACTGCCGAAAGACCTCCATCATCAGGTCAGGCCCGGTTGTCCGCTGAATCTGCGGATACCCGCGCCGCCGCGCCTCCTGCGCCAGCGGATTGCCATCCGGAATCGCCATCAAACCGCCGTTCTGCACGGCACGGTAGTCCGCATCCTCGTAACTGACGACGGTTGTATGTACATTCGATACGCAGATGTAATCTCCCTGCAATTGATGAATATTCTGCGCCAAATATTTCAGCAGCCAATTCATGTTGATGACAGCAATATTGACCCCTAAAATCGGACAGACCGGAATTTCACGCTTGTCCACTTTGCGGCAGTACTGCGCTGCTCCTTCGTGCGCCGTGGCAAACACCCCTTTCCCCGCTTCCCCAGCAAGAAACCTTGATACTATTTCCAGATTCATCTGCGCCATCTGCTTGCGCCTTTTCCCTTCTGGCGTCCGCTCATTCCACTTAGCGTAGCGCTGCTACGCTGCGTTCCATTCACGTTAGCCAGAATGAAAAATTCGCCGCGCATCTTGGCGCATTCTTATCTGGAAATAGTATGAATCATAAATTACCATTTTCATTATAACGCAAACATCAGTAATTTGCAAGCATTTCCATTTCAGACGATGAAGAAATTTCCTTTTTTTCTGCGGATGAATTGCCGCCCCGTATTCGTTCTTTCATTAGCATACCAATGCGAAAGGAGTATTCTTTATGAAGAACTGTATTTCCCGTTTCTGCCTGCTTGCCTTGCTTCTCCTGATGACCATCGCCCCTGTCCGCGCGGAAATTATCGGGCAGACGACGGAGAACGAGTACATCCACCGCCTGATTGCGGACAACGGGCAGGAACTCTGCTTCGTGTCCGGCGAGAAAGACCCGTACCTTTCCTATGCGGATGTCAACTTCGACGGCATCAACGATGTGGTGATACTGACACAGCGCGGCGCGAGCAATTTCGTCTACCAGTTTTTCATTTTTGATGGCGAACAGTATGTTCTCTGTCCGCTGACGTTCACGAATTACGACCTTGATGCGGAACACAAGATTGTAAGGAGTTCTGTGAACGGCGGCTTGGCGGGCGGCATTCACAGAGAAACGCTGTACCGTTTTGATGGGACGGAGGCGGTGCTGCTGCGCTGGGCAGTCGGCGAGGAGAAAGAGGACTGGACGTTCGACGCGGATGGTTATACCGTCCGGCACTACAATGATGTGTTGACCCTGCAGGTTTGGGAACATGATCCGGATATGGACGGCATCCTGATTTTTGAGCAGGATGTATCTACTGAAGATGAAAATGCGCTGAGGGAAGCGTTTCAAGCGGAAAATGACGCGCTCTGGTCGGGCATCCGCTAAGGCACCACCGCACAATTCGGCGGCGCGGCTGGCGATGTCTTTTCTGCCATC
>ERZ791905.1478-NODE-1478-length-15457-cov-6.462083_pt1 | contig 15457 bp, 15 predicted proteins | sample MGYA00510147_ERZ791905 | MGnify/ENA primary metagenome ERZ791905 (study PRJEB30046, sample SAMN00792084) | human gut metagenome | study: EMG produced TPA metagenomics assembly of the A metagenome-wide association study of gut microbiota in type 2...
TTTAATTTTTAACCGACTAGTGACCAAAAAATTTTTAGTGGACACTAGTGATATTTTTAATGTATTTGAATATGGGATATACACCAAGCAAAGAACCGAAATACTCGATTTTACTGAGAGTACGCATCCTGCTGTGACGAATGACTGTAATACTGTTGATTTCCGGATATGTATTGTGCCAAATCCGACGGATTCGTGGCATCAGCATATATCTATCAAGATACATTCTTGAACCAACTTTCAGCGCATTTATCTCGTCTGTATACTTTTCATAAATACCTTTGGAGCGAAGAAAGGTGAAAATCAGATCAAGATTCTCCTTACGCTGATTGAGTTTATTAATCTGGATCTCAGCACTGCCATAACTTGTAATTGACGCAGGATTAAAAAAATAGTAATAAAATGGTTTCATCAAGTATCCTACATTCCGGCTATTCCAAACCAATTGGATTATCGTCGCCAGATCCTCGTTCATATTTTGCCTTGGAAATGTTATCCCATCGTAAAGACTACGTTTGATCAAAGCACCACACAAGCTCCCCATCAACCGCCCGCAAAGCAATGATGACATCAGGAAGTCTTTATTATTGGTAGAAACCTTGCGCGGGGCGGAAGCATATGTAGAAACACCATCGCTACGATAGAAATCATAAAAGACCATATCGTAATGGCCGGATAGGGCAAAAGTATATAGTTCCTTTATGGCATGCACATCCATCCAGTCATCGCTATCGCAATGAACCGTGTAATCACCAGAGGCCAATTGAATCCCTTGTCGTCGAACAGCGGGCAGGCCGCTGTTCGACGACAACCTCTCAATTCGTGTCAGCCTCTTTCGATGCGGATATTTTTCCAGAGTTCTCTGCAAGATCTCCACCGACTTGTCTGGAGAACAATCATCCACAAAGATGTATTCAATGTCATCAAACGTTTGGGCGAACAACGATTCAGCGCACCGCTCAATATATTCCTCTACTCTATAAATCGGTACAATGATTGATACTTTCGGATTATCCATGATTTTTAGCTGTCAGTTTTTTTAATTGTTCTATTCCAAGGGCAATTAAATAACTCAATGTTATGAAGATAACAAAAGTGATTAAGTTTGAAATTACCCCCCCCCAGTTTTGTGTCATAAAAGCTACTGTTTGTTCTGATAAAATCCCTGAACAACCACAGAAAAGGAGCGTGTATAGCCATTATCGTGAGTGAATTAGCTCCCAAAGAAGCCAATATTCTGTTTGGAGTTGTTATCTTGTTGAAAGGCTTGAAATTCAACAAAAGATATATGGCGCAGAAAGCTCCGGCATAGAATATAAACGGGAAACTGGAAAATTTCAGTTGCGAAATATCAAATTGATAATGTGCCAAACGGCAGAATGCTATGGCTATGATATATCCGGCTATAGCAATAACGGTTGCTTTTTTAATTGCCCCCTCTGCTTGTGTCAGCCCTTTGTCGTTCATCCATTTGCCGACAGCATAGAATGGCAAAGAGAACAGCCCCTGCCCGATATAAAACGGCAAATTGATCTTGGAATATGCGACAGCCAGCCCAATTACAAAAGAAACGATAAGAATAACGTTTTTTTTCTTAACGGTTTTGTCCAAAAAATAATACATGACACATATATAAAAAAGAGCGACCAAGAACCACAACGGACCATCAAATGCGGCGATATGATGGATGCTCAGTTTATCAAGCGGTATTCCCTGCAACCCCATGCTAAAATAAAATACAGCGAATATCAGAGAATATTCCCCAAAGGGAATAAGCAACCGTTTTGCTCTTGATTGAATAAATCCTTGTTTGGGATGATAAAACATACCGGCCAAAAAGAAAAACAAAGGCATATGGAAAATACAAATTTCCTTTATAAGGATTGCGGTGGCATGTCCCCAAACGACAAGGAGTATGCCGATGCCTTTAAGTATGTCTATACGAATGTCCCTTTCCATTATTTCAAAAGTTTAAGTTCCTCTTCCTTTCTTCTGCAAGAAATACATCCGCACACTTATAATCTGCCCAAAGAACTTCTTTGTATTTTTCCTCTTTATCTGTTTCACTGATAGTACGTTTCTGCAAACCGATATTATCGAGAAAAGTAATCATGCAGTTGTCCTTATCTCCATAGACAGCAAAGAACGGCATACGAAAAAACAAGCGCATGAAACGAACCGCTGGTAACAAACATTGCAATTTGACCAAATTAAGGAATTTCAAAAGTCCCGTAACAAGCTGATGTTTAAAAGGATACAAACCGCAACGGAGTGTATTGTATACTGTTGCCACCACCTTTATTCCCTACATTTTATTGTTTTTTTAAGAACATGAATTTATTTGTTACCGTACTGATTACAAACCCTCTTTCTTTAGCATCAAGTCCGAATTTATAGATAACAAGTCCGGAAATGATAAGACTGGTCAATACGACAAGTATATGGCTACCCCAGCTTGAGGTTAGAAATTTATGCAAAAAGAATGGGACCGGAATGATGCAGACCGACACCCAAAGACACCTAAACATCACTTCCACGACATACCTCCTAACCGGGAAATTCACTTTGTGTTTGAGATAGAATATTCTGTAACAGTGAGTAATGAAATTGATGGCAATTCTGACAATCACCGCATAGACGGGACTGCAACCGAACTTGAACAATACATATATAATCGGAATATTCATAATTATCATCGAAGAAACGGTAAACTGATACTTGGCTATATTGCCTATTGTTTCAGATGACACCCAAAGACTTCCGGATAATGCATCAATAAGCAGGAAGATGAGATAAAGCTGAATGAACTGTACTGTATATTGAGGGACACAGACAAGCCATAACTCGACGACAGGCCGACAAATCAAAATCAACGGATAAGCGACGAAAAAGAGCAGGAAATACGACAATTTTGACGAGCGGAAAACAAGTTCCAGAAATCTGGATTTATCCCCTGAAAAATAGGACTGGACAATCTGTGGCTGCACCGCTTTCTGAAAGTTTGTAACCAAAGTATTGACAGCACTGAACACTTGCGAGGCTACCCCCATTGCCGCATTGACAGCAACCGTGAAAAAAATATTCAAAAGTATTGATATGCCTTGTATGGATGCGACATGGGCTATACCGCCGAAAAGGCTCCATGAAGAAAAGAAAAGCATTTCTTTCAGCAGCTTTATGTCAAAATAGAACCGGAATCTGCAAGTCGTGAAATTACGCTTGCAATAAATGGCATAAATGATATTCAACAATATCCCAACGGTCATAAGGGCAACGGCGTACAACACCAGACGATTGTCTTCAGCCCAAAAAAGGAGAAATACTGTTCCCAATTTTGCCATTACCTCAATGATGCTGACATAAGCGAAAAAAGACATCCTCTCATATGCAATAATGCTCGACTCATCAGGAATCCTGATAAAATGAAGACAAGCGGTCACTACAGAAATATGGTACACAATCCGTGCTGCATCTTGTGTTTCCAGAGGAATATTCAATTTTGTTTCAAAGAAGTAGAGCCCCACTGTTTCCAATACGAAGCCGATAAATACCGCTATTGCAAAATGTATCAGAAGACTCATGGAATAAACCCTCGAGACTCTGTCATGATTGCCTTTTCCCAATTCCACGTTCAGAAAACGTTGGGTGGCCTTTGTCATTGCGGAATTAATAAAAGACAGAAGTGCGATAAAGCCGCCAACAACATTGTATACTCCAAAATCGTTCTCTCCCAACACTTCCAATATAATCCTGGAAGTATATAGAGATACGGGCATCATTACGAATGTCCGTATATAAAGCATTAACGTGTTGCGTGCTATGCGTTTGTTTGATGACTGCATTTATAACTATCCTACATTTTTTAATCTCAATTGCAACCTGAATGACAATAGAGTGTCAGCGGCAAATCAATTGGTCTGATGGTATATCGAAGCTAACTTTTCCACACCGTCTGCAAGCGTGAACCGACTGGATATTACTTTTGATTTTCTACCCATCATTTCTCGGACTTCACGATTATTGACAAGTATCTCAATCCTGTCAGCAAGCTCTTCAACATTCTCTTTTTCAAAAAGATATCCGTTTTCTCCCTCATGTACGATTTCAGGAATGCCCCCAACTCGTGTACCAATAACAGGCAACGAATAGTTTAGGGCCTCCATAATACTAAGAGAAAGTCCTTCTGTACGGGAAGGCTGCAAGTAAATATCAGAAATATTCAAAATATCATTAATGTCATTTCGTATTCCCAAAGACATAATCTTTCTATTCAATCCGGCCTCGGCAATCAATTGCCTCAAGCTATTACTGTCTTCAGAATTTTCGCTAATTCCGATGACAAGCACTATTATATCGTTTTTAAGTCTGTTGGAGTCCATCAGACTCTGAATACTTTTGACAAGTATATCGAATCCCTTGATACGAATATTGAATCCGATTGTAGTCAACACGACTACCCCCTTTGGTATGTCCAATGTTTTTTTCAGATTTGGGTTGACAATCTTTTTTTTCCGGACTCCCAAGTATAGGACTTCACTCTTTGAAGAAAAACCTACGCCTTCAATCATTTCTTTCTTTACGCCACAACTGACACAAAGGAATCTTTCAAAAGGAAAAAAACAGAACTTCAGATATAATTTTTTAAGTTTGTTGGAAACAAAGATTTCACTATGACGGGTTGAAATAATCCGAATCCGGGGAAACAGAATTCGCAAGAATGGTGCAATAAGATAACTTCCAAAATGAAAATGAACAATGTCTATTTTCTCACGTTTGATGACACCTATCACAAATTTGAAATATTGAAATGTGGAAATGCTTTGTTTACAAAGTATTACCCCCCCCCCACTTATTGATGTCATTTACATAGTTTTCACTGATTGGCATCGACTCGTATACAAAAATAAATTTATCAACACGGCATATCTTGACCAATTCAGCGAAGTAGGATTCTACTCCGCCGTATTTAGTCGATTTCATACCTGTCAGTTCTAAAATATTCATATATTCACTATTTTTTGAATATTCCACAAAAGTCCAATATCACCTTATCCTCTCGCCATTCTAATTCTTTGAACGGAGTGTGTGCTGTAAGGAATACCACGATGTCCGCCTTGTCGTAGGCTTCTTTGTAATCTGTTAACTTGAACACATGGTGCTCCTTTACATTGGGTTCCACAACCAGGATATTGGCATTATTGCAACTCTGCATCACTTTCGTGGTAATATATTTTGCAGGACTCTCACGCAAATCGTCGATATTCGGTTTGAAAGCCAACCCCATCATGGCAACGCAAGGTTTCCGATGATGTTTCAGTTCAAATTCCAGCATGGCATTTTTCACTTTTTCTGCGCACCAAAAACTCTTATAGTTGTTAATTTCACGGGCATCGGCAATCAATTTACTCTCTGCTGGAAAATCAGCAGTGATAAAATAAGGGTCAATAGCTATACAATGACCTCCCACGCCACAACCAGGCTGCAAGATGCTAACCCGCGGATGTTTGTTGGCAAGATTGATAAGTTCCCACACATTGATACCGGCCTTGTCACAAATCAAGGAAAGTTCATTCGCAAAGGCTATTTGTACATCCCGACTGGAATTCTCCGTCAGTTTGCACATTTCAGCAGTACGACAGTTGGTTCTATGAAGTGTTCCCTGCACGAATTGAGAATAAAATCCAATGGCCTTATCGGTAGATTCAGGATTTAAACCGCCTATGACCCGGTCGTTATGTATCAGTTCGTAAATCACATTGCCCGGCAATACACGTTCGGGACAATAAGCCACATAAATCCTATCTTCCAATTCAGGACGTTCACTGAAAATGAGGCGGGCCATCGCTTCGGTGGTGCCTACGGGTGAAGTGGACTCGATGACATAAAGGTCGCCTTCCTTTAATAATGGCAATACGGCACGTGTAGCGGCTTCCACATAACTAACGTCCGGTTCATGATTTCCTTTGAACGGGGTGGGAACTACCATAAAATAAGCATCGCTCACCTCCGGCTTTATGGAAGCTTTCAACGAGCCGGCATTCACCACCTCCTGCAACATCTCCTCCATACCCGGCTCAATGATATGCAGATGTCCTGCATTCGTCATATCCACTACCTGGGGGTTAATATCAACTCCTGTAATCTGAATGCCGTGCTTGGCGGCGATAACGGCTGTGGGCAATCCGATATACCCCAAGCCCATAAAACAAGCTTTCATTATCAATCTGTTATATAAGTTATTAATCTTTTAAAATTTCTTTCCGAGTACAATTGAACAGAATGTGTTCAACAGAATTTTAAAGTCGAACCACCATGAGCGATGCCCTAAATAATAAAGGTCATATTCCAAACGTCGGAGCATCTTCTCCATCGTATCCGTATAGCCGTTATATAGTGTGGCATATGATGTTACGCCCGGACGGATTTGGTAAAGATAAGTATATCGCTTGTCGTGTTCAAGTATCTGGTCGATATAAAACTTACGCTCCGGACGTGGACCGATGAATGCCATATCGCCACGCAGAACATTGTAGAGTTGGGGTAATTCATCCAAATGGTGCGCCCGGATGAAACGACCGATCTTAGTCAATCGGGAATCATTTTCACCCCCGGTATGACTAAGCTGCGGTCCGAACTTCTCGGCATCCAGACGCATGGAGCGGAATTTGTATATGTAGAACGGGCGCCCGAATCTGCCGATACGTTCTTGCTTGAAAATGACACTTCCTCCATCTTCCCTGCGAATGGCAATATAGCAAAACAGGAATAACGGAGAAAAAATGATCAATGCAACCAATGACAGGATAAAATCACCAATACGCTTTACATTGCGCGCAAATGCAGACATTCCATCGGGAATAAAACTGTCCCGTGGCACATATTGGCTGACATGTGTGGTGACAATTATTGCATCATCATTCGGGTCGTCCTTTTTCAGCTTATGCAACCACTTCTGATAAGCATTAAAATTTATTGTATCTGCCATTTTTAACTTTATATAGGTCTCAGTTTGTGAACCTACCTCAACAGAACCTTGCAACAATGAAACAAGGGATTCTCCGGATGTAACCGTACACGGCATCTGAAGACAGTCTGAGTAACTACGAAAATTCATGTAGCCTTGTTGTTTATCAAAAAGACGTAAACCGTATGCGGAATAACCGTATGCACACCATGCACCGATCTGTTTATTCCGATACAAGTGGATATAAGAACCATCATTTTGATTTTCGTTTTCCCTTATAAGATGAACATTCATAAAAGTATATTGTTTATAATTTATCGTAAGCACAAAGCACTATACATTTGACTAATAATCAAGAGGTTTCCTGATCGCATCTATTCTATTTCACCTAAGACATACTTGTGGGGCATGACGAAGAAATTCCATTCCTCACACGAAGGACAACAGAATCTTTGATAGAGGAACAATCGTGATTATCGTCAATGTTGTTAATGCAGCTTCGTATCCGACCACTGTCTGGACCAAAGCCATAGCTGTTATGGCATGAGCCGTAGTGAAACCATGCATAACAACATTGGATATAAAAATATCAGTGTCTTTTATTCTAAGATTAAAGATTACACCAAATCCTGTTGATTGTACAAGTCTTGTTGCAATTTAGTCAACGGACGTAGATGAATGTCCGTTTCATTCTCCAGAAAACCAAAAATGATACGTCTCTGAAGGGAAGGAGTTATGGTCATCCCATCGTATTGATTTTCCATCATCTTCATATAGCTCTTATCCCATGCCTTACGTTTCCAGATAATTTCTTCCGCCACTTCCATTCTTGCCGACAATGGCACTTATTGTCACTCCCGCAGCAAAGAAATTCCTTTCAAGCGACCTGCACTCATCACCATAGCCATTGAACTGATATTGTTCACCTTGTTTCAAGATGCGCAGTACGTTCCTGTTCCAGCGGTCATCCTTTCGGATTACAAGGCTCGTCAATGCAAAATTTGCAATCATTGATCACTTTGTTTCTGTAAGGTTCCAATGACTTCCGATTTTACTGCCGAAGCGACCAATGTCTTGTAACAGCCTATGGCATGGATGTCACAACCGGTACGGTCGTACATTCCGGCTTTCAGCAGGGCTTCGGCCTTTTCCTGTACATGTTTTCCGTACATTCCGGCCAACGAGGGCAAATTGAGTTGGAAGGAGACATGCTCGTCCTTCAAGGCCTGATAATCCCTCTTCTGCATATATTCATACCGTTCCGAATGTGCAAGCAACGGGTAATAACCTTTCTTTTGGATGCGTTGCAGGACAGAGAGCAGTTCCATTGGTGGATTGAAATAGGAGGTTTCCACCAACAGGTAACGTTTCCCCTCCTCTAGGGGCAGCAGGTCATCTTTTTCCAACCGTTCCTCAAAGAGATTGTCCATCATGTATTCCGCAGCCAAGGCAAGTTCCAGTGTGCCGTTATAACTCCGTTTCAATTCTTGGAACTTTTCCTGCAAGATCACAGTTTCATTAGGGATGTCCTCCATGATGTGCGGCGTGAGCCATACCTTTCTGACTCCATGCTTTTCCATCATATCTAGAATTCGGAGTGATTCATCCAATGTTCCCACTCCGTCATCCACTCCCGGAAGGAGATGGCTGTGACAGTCGGTCATTCCTTTCAGGATACCGCTCCGGGCGAAGGTTATTGTCTTACGAAAGGGCCACATGATAGTTGAGTTAAAATTAAAAGTTCTTACGAGAACGATAACATGCAAAATCAATCACTTGATGACCACCCATTTACCCCCCCCATTTTTCCTTTATTTCCATAGTAGGAGGAGTAGCCGTTGCGATAGCCATATCTATAGCCATAGCGGCCTCCGGCACTTTCTGTACCGTTCAGTATCACGCTGAGGTTCTTGAAACGTTTCTCCTGGTAAATATTTTCTAGTTCGGGCAGCATGCTACGGTCCAATAAACCGCTGCGGACTACAAAGACGGTGCGGTCAGCCAGTTTCTCGATGATCTGCGCATCGGCCACGATATCGATAGGCGGACAGTCAATAAAGATATAGTCATACTCGCTGCGAAGCACCTCTATCAAAGTGGCCAGCTTGCCGTCCTCCAACAGTTCCGTCGGGTTTGGGGGAACAGTACCGATAGGAATGATATGCAGGTTGTCGTATTTTTCATCCTTCACGATAATCTCCTTCCAGTCACTGACACGGTTGCCCAGATAATCACTTAAACCAGTCTTCGGGGAATCCACGTAGGAGGAGGTGGAGCCGTGACGCAGGTCACCGTCTATCACCAATATTCTCTTTTTCTTGATGGCAAAGCTCATGGCAATGTTCATGGCAAGGAACGACTTGCCGCTGTCAGGATTAAACGAGGTAAGCATGAACACGTTCTGACCGCTGTCCTTGCCTGCCATAAAGTCAATATTGGAACGTAACACGCGGAACGCTTCATTGATAATGTTACGGTTGCCTTCCTTCACCACGATGGCTTTCATGACAGACTGTGTGTGTTTATCGAATCCCAATTTCTTCTTAGCACTGAGATATTGGGGGATCTCACCGATGAACGGAATGCTTAGGTTTTCCAGATCCTTTCGCCCGCGCACCTTGGTATTCATGTTTTCCTTCATGAAAATAATCACCGCCGGAACAAGCAGACCGATGGCGAATGCCACCAAAAGGATATTCATCTTTCGGGGGGCTGTGGGAAGCATGCTGCCTCTCGGAGCGGTAATCACACGTGTATTGTAGGCGGTGAAAGCCTGTGAAAGCTCGTTCTCCTCACGTTTCTGGAGCAGATAAAGATACAGTTCCTCCTTCACCTTCTGCTGGCGTTCCACAGAAAGCAGATATTTCGCCTGGTTCGGGTTGGAAGCCAGTTGGCTGGTGGTCGTGGCTTCCTGTTGGCGGATGTTGCGTATTTGGGTATTGAGCGAAACAATCAGGTTGTCCACCGACTGAATGATGGTACGCTGCATGCTTTGCAGTGAGTTAGCCATGTCTTTTGCCAGAGGGTTCTTCTCGCTACTGTTGGCGATCAGGCGGTTACGTTCGAGCACGATCGTGTTATATTCACCGATCTGGCTCTCGATATTGACATTAGCGATACCGGAGTTGGTGGGTAACAGCTGGCTGAGTTTCTTGTTGTTCAACTCTTTCCGGATATACTGTGCGGTGGAAAGCTGGCTGTTGAGTGCCAGCAACTCCTTCTTGTTCTCGGCGGACTGGGACAGGTAGAGGCTGGATGCCGCCTGCACATCCGGCAGCAGGTGCTCACTCTTGTAACCGGCGATGTTCTCATCTACATTGCCCAGCTCGTTTTCGATCACGCTCAGACGGTCACCGATGAACTGCGAAGTACTGACGGCGATCTGGTTCTTGTCCTGAATCCATTTCTCGTTGTACATTTCAATCAGGGTGTTCAGAATGTCTTCAGCCTTCTGAATGGAGGCATCGTTGATACTCAGATTGATAATGGTGGCATCCTCGTTTCCCAATTCCGCATGCAAAGCGGCTGTATAATAATCGGTGACGGCACACACATTACCTTTTCTATAACGTATGGAAGTGCCCACGAATGAATCGTTCCAATATTTTGTGAAATTGATGACAAGTGTGCCTATTTCAGTACGGATGGAATCGCCCATCTTTCCGGAGAAATCTTCCCCAAACGCTTTCCCGTTTACTTCCATGTCGGATATGACAAACGTTTCTTTGGATGAAATATCTATTGTAAAACCGACAGGAGTTTCATCCAAGTGGCGATAGGTGACTGCTAAAGGCGAACTTTTGTATAATTCCACATCTTTCAGTCCTTTGCGGACAGTATAGGTCTCGTTTAATCCCAACCGCTGTACCACCTCGGTCATCAGCGTGGGCGATTTCAGGGTGAGCAACTCATTGTTGATATTGGTATTCGACTTGAAAATACCCAAGTCAGAAAATTCACTGACCGCATTGGTGGATGTTCCTCCCTTGGAATCATCTTTCACCAAAATGGCAGCGGTACGGGTGTAAATGTTCGGGGTGCCCAGCAGGTACAAGGCGGCTGTCGCCAGGGTTACGAACAGGGAGAGGGCAAACCAGTGCCACCGGGGCATGAAAATCCCCCACAGGTCTTGTATGCGTATGAAGTCGTCAGCAGGCTTGCTGGCGGTTGTTTTCTTTTCTGTCATATTATAAAAATATAAAGTGATTCCTTTTCTGATGGTTACTTGAATATTAGCACACCCAACGAAGTGAGGAATGAAGCGACGCTGATCCATAGCGATACGGACTTCACGTTATTCTCGTTGATGGTGCTCTGACCGGCACGCATCTTATTGGGCTGCACATAAATCACATCGTTTTGCTTCAAATAGTAGACCGGAGATTTAAAAATGTCCTTACTACGAAGATCTACCCAGTGGGTGACACGCTCACCGTTTTCCTCGCGGATGACAAAGATAGCATCACGTTTACCGGTAATGGTCAAGTCGCCCGCCATGCTGATGGCTTCAAGCAAAGTGATCTGGTCTTTGGTTATGTTGTACTTGCCGGGGGTTTTTACCTCACCTAACACGGAGAAATAGAGATTCATGAACTCTACGGTCACTACCGGATCTTTCACCAAGTCCTCTTCCATCAGCCGTTTCTTGATAAGGGCGGCAATCTGGCTTTTGGTCATACCGGCAATATGAAGCGTACCAATGACCGGAAAGTCTATGTTTCCCTTGTCATCGAGCGTGTAACCGGATATTTCACCATTATTGTTGCTACTACGTAAATCGGCAGTTCCTGCCCGATACTGGACACGTGTCAGGTTGAACAACGCTGCCAACTGCGGGTCTTTACTGGATACCATGATGGAAATTTGGTCCTTGGGCTGCACGGTGATGTCTCTTGCACCCACAATCGCTTCAGGCTGATTCACAGCAATGTCTTGAAAGTAAAGAATCTCCTTCGAAGTGTGACAGGATGTAAACAACACTATCGCAAAGAGATAAATCAAAAATCGATTCTTCATATTTATATCTGTACAGTTTATATTATTTCTAATTTGTGATTTCAATTAATTTTTATCGTGATTTTTGCGAAGTCCCGTAAAAGCCAGCGGTTTTAGGAAAGAACTTCAATCAGATCGGGGTGCACCTCAGCGGAAACGGCCATGACACCCTCCAATAGGACAACCACCCTACGGTTTCTCTTGCCCTGCACCCGCACAAACATGCCCTTCACGTTATCGAACTTGCCACCGTGGATACATACACGCATTCCTCTTTTCAAGTCTATCTCTTCGGGCCTATAATAAACAGTGTCCTCCTCATAATGAGAAGCTATCTTGATGAAGCTGTCCATCTGGTCATCCGGTACGGTAATATATTCCGCCCCCGTGCTCTTTTCCCACATGGCGAATTGCAAGAAATTGTATCGTTTCTTGAATTCTGTGATCTGCGAATGGCTGGCGTGGACGAAAAGCAGACTCGGTATAACCGGCACCAACTTTTTTGACTTCACTCCATGATAAGTTCTTACGGCATAATGTTTCGGGATAAAATATTCCAAACCATATTCCTTGTCTTTCAGCCTGTCCTCTGCCATTTTCTCATTCTTGTAGGCGCGCATGACGAACCATCGGACCTGCCTTTTTTCCTCCGCTGTAAAAAGACTCGTACTCATATTCCGAAACATTTTATAGGTGTGGATATAAACCTAGTTCATGCCAACCTACATATTGGCATGTATTACAATGGATTACGTTCCCTTTTCCCATAATATCCATTGTTAGTTCCATACTTTTGACAAAGTGTACAGACCTCATTTCCGGGGCTTCCGTCACTACTTCTCTTGGCAAGAGAAATATTACAATGTGCAAAGTTATGTAAAATATTGAAGAAACGATAGAAAACAGGTGATAAAATATAACCAAAACATTCATACAGAGTGTATTTGCTTAACATATATTGGATAAACGCCACAATGCCACTTCGCTTTTCTATTTGTTTATCAATTAATTACATAAAATATGGTCCTCTAATATTTCTCTTGCCAAGAAAATGAGCCGTATGCTCAACAATTTTTATTATATTACAAAATGCTTTCAAAAACCTTTCAAACGCATCTGGTTTTAAATTGTCAATAAGAACATTTCCAACAGTATTCTGCCACTGTATTCATAGATCTTTTCCGGTACTTTTCTTTTTAAGAGAAATATTAGACATTGCAAAGATAGGTAAAATATAGGAAAATATCCACCTGTATGATAAAAAACAGTTTTCTTCGAAAGAAAATGTTTCAAATTCCGGTTTAATTGTCAAACAAATCCTTGTCAGGTTCCATATATAGCATCTGATTATCAGAACTATCCCTTTCCGGTATTTCTCTTAAAAAGAGAAGCAGGATCGGTATAGCCTTTTATTCAGTATTCTGCGTGTCGCATTTGTTCCCGTTATAAAGATTTAAGTATGATGTCATTTGCTTTGTCTACCTGTGAGGTATCCAGTGAGGCGAGGTAAGATTTTGGTCGTGTTCTCCGAATCATGTCCCATCGCCTCGCTGATGGTTGCCAGCGGGACATTTTTGCTTCTGGCAATACTCGCCCAGGCATGGCGCGCTACATACATCGTGAGCGGCATGCCGAGCCCGAGCCGTTTCCCAAGTTCTTTGAGTTTCCCGTTGATGAAATGCGCTGTGCTCCTGTACTGCCGCACGACATCCTTAGCCGTATCTTTGATGACCGGAAAAAGGTAGGGGCTGTCATTGTGGCCATACCTGTCCAATATCTCCTGCATGGGTTTCTCCCATTTAATGGACAGACGCCGTCCGGTTTTCTGCCTGCGGTAGGTTAGCACACCGCTCTTCAGATCAGCTTTTTTCAGGTAGGCAATGTCAACGAACGACATGCCACGGGTATAAAAGCTCAGCATGAACATGTCCCTGGCGTATTCCATGCCCGGGGAAATGCGAAGGTCCAGATCGCGTATCATGCGGATCACTTTCAACGGAACAGCACGTTTTACGGTCTTGTCTATCCCGGTGTAGACATGTTTGAAAGGGCTGCGCTGTATCGTCAGTTCCTTGTCCACCGCACGGTTGTAGACGGCACGCAGGTTCCGCATATAATAGGAGGTGCTGTTCGGACATATTCCCTTATCCTTCAGCCATGCCTCGTATTCCAGCATGAGGGTAGAACCGATATCCTCCAGCGGGATGTCGCCGTCCCTCCCCCAAAAGCGCGTGAAGCTGTTCAGTACGGTGGTATACCTTTCAGCGGTGCGCTTCTTGCCGACACGCTCCAGTTCCTCTACTAGCCTCTTTCCGAAGGCCATGAAATTATAGCTGTCAGCAGGAGGCGGGTTGTGAAAAAATTCCACAACCCTGTCGGCAGGATAGGTACCACCGGACCGTTCCAGTCCGGCGATGATACTTTCCAGACGGCGAATGTCTTTTTTCATCCGCTCCTTTAACGCAAGCAGAAGGCTTCTTCTGGCATCATCGGATACCGACAGTATGATTTCCGATGCATGTTCGTCCCATTCCGACGGGAAAATCTTGTAACCGGTGTTGATCTGACGTGCCACCCTTCCATGAATAATCTGGAAATAAAGCGTCCCTTCCCTGCCTTCCACGGAAGAGGGTCTGAATTTGGTTCTGATTGTTGCCATTGTACAGTCATTTTAAATTTGGATTGTCCAGTTGTTTTCTGATTTCCTGTGCCTCCCTGAACAGCCGGTGCGCCAGACTGTCCTTGTAGGCCGCCATTTCATGATTACGGATGCGATTCCTGACCGAGTCCTCAAAAGCGGTCACCAGCTTTTCCACACGCCGGATCTTTTCCTCGTCTCGCTCGATGGTAAAATGCTTCTCAAGGAAGGCGATGTCTGGATCATCCCCCGGCAGACAGATCCTGATGGCTCGGTATTTCAAATCGGCATCCTTCAAAAGCCGATTCTTGCGGTACTGGTTGCAGTTGGTCCAGACGGAAATGATCAGTGCCAAAAACAGTGCTGAAGCTGTCGTTACCACTGCCTTGGATGCGCTTTCCAGACGGTAGGTCACCAGTCTGCGCTCCGGTTCCTTTCTCTGCCGGACCATTTTCTCGTCCAGCCGTTTCATTGCCTTCCATATGGCCTGGCTGTCCTGTCGTAGGCAGTCCCTTGTCCTTTCCATTTCCCCGGCAAACGTTTCGGCAGACAACGGCCTACCTTCCGACAAACGGACAATATGGCTATGTACCGTTGCAATTTCTGAGCCGATTTTCTCCACTGCGGATTGCTGGCGTTCCAGACGGATTTTCAGTTCCGCAATCCCTTCCGGGGAAATGGTCCGGTTTTCAACTGCGGGGCTTGTGCCTTCCACGGGCAGTGCCTCCACTTTCTTCTCGATCCTTTCAAGGCATCCATAGATGCCTTCCAAATAATTTTCCTGTTTCATCTTTCAAAGTTTTTTCGTTATACATATGGTTCACAAACTCCTTCCTTTCCTGCGCTTCTTCTTTCTCCGC
>ERZ791905.1489-NODE-1489-length-15336-cov-9.288397_pt1 | contig 15336 bp, 14 predicted proteins | sample MGYA00510147_ERZ791905 | MGnify/ENA primary metagenome ERZ791905 (study PRJEB30046, sample SAMN00792084) | human gut metagenome | study: EMG produced TPA metagenomics assembly of the A metagenome-wide association study of gut microbiota in type 2...
GGCGCACCGCCATATCCAGCGCTTCGTGCAGCATCATATGAATACCGCGCACCATGCTGTCGGCAAGTTCTGTACCGTGTAGCTTGTCAGGTTTCACCCGACCATTCTTTTTGACGGTGTTATAGAATTTTTGCATTTCCTGTGTTGTGAGCGCGGACAGCGGTCGATCACCGAGATACGGCTTGATTTGATTTTTGATCATCGCTTTGTAAGAATTCAGGGTGCCCTCGCGAATCGTGAAGATCATATATTCATTGATCCATCGGTCGAGCCATTCGCCGAGCGTCATATTGCATTCTTCGGTGAGGTCGGCGTCGCGGTACATCGCGATGCAGTCGTGGAGTTTTTCGGTCAGCTCCCGTTGTGTTTTGGCAAGCACATAACGGTGGATCGGATCGCCGTTCTTTTTGTGGCCGACAACGATTCTGCCTTCCCACCGTCCGTCATCGCGCTTGCGCACCATACCGTCTCCCGACGGTCTTCGTTTTGCCATAGTATCACTTCCTTTCGCAGTACAACACAATACCACATACATGGCGGAATATCCAGCTAAATTTGCGGTAAAATTCGCAACCCCTAAATCAGCGAGGTTAAAATTCGAGCAACCCCTAAATTGCGGTTTCGTAACCGGATTGCAAAAGCCGTACAAACCCTTATGCGGTCGGCGTTGCCGTCCGCTGTGTCCTGCGAGGGGAAAGCAAGGCAACCCCTCGCTTTCTCCTGCTTGTTTTCGGACGAGCCGTAAAACTGCCCTTAAACCGCCGATTTCCCGTGTTTGCGGTCAAATTCGGCGAGTTTTTTCAAGGCTGCCTGACGCCGATTTTCTTCGTGTAGCCGTATCAGCTGTTGCTCGTAATACTGCTCTAATGCTTCCGCAATCGGGCGGATGGTATAGAGCAAATTGCCGTTACGCTTTTCGCCTTTTTGCGTGTACACAGAGGTCGGCTCTGCAGTAATCAGTTGCTTTTCAATCAGACTGTCCACATATTTCTTGACGGTGTTTTTGCTCATACCGACAGCGTTGCCAATCGTTTTGTAGCTCGGATGGCACTGAAATGTTTTCCTGTCCTCGCAGTACATCAGATACGCATACACTGCGATCTCACCGGTGCTGAGACCAAAGCTGAAAATTTCATTCGGCAGAGGAAAATAATCCCGGATCGCATCACGCTTTGGATATCGGGTGAATTTCAAATGCTGCCTCCCGTCTTTTCTTCGACCCATGCGCGGAATTTTTCTTTCGGTACGATGAGCCGTGAGCCGATACGCAACGACGGAAACCCTTTCTCGTGCATCAGCTCGTAGCTGCTTGAGATGGAGATGCCGAGGAGCTTGGCTACCGTTTCAGCATTAAGGAACAACGGCAGATCCTCATAAGCGGTGTAAACAGATTCTTTCATTGGTTTTTCCTCCTGTTAAATTCACACGGTTTTTCGCCGTGTTATGTAGAGGACTGCTATTTTGCAAAACAAAAAGACCCGCACTCAATCCCGATGCGTAGTTACATCGGTGATTATGTAAGTGCGAGTCTGAAACTCAAAACAGAAATATGTGTATTCAATTGTCGGTTGCTTTCTTTACTTGCAGTATAACATACCGGAAAAATTCTGTCAAGTTTTTCACTTTCGCAGTGTATATTCCGGCGCTTTTGAGGGAATACTGTTTTCTTTGTTTTCTGCGGTGCAGATTTTAACCGTGCTGTGTCGAACTGAAAATCGCAAGGCCAAACCGCGAAATCGGCTCGGCCTTGTTTCTGCAAATTCAATCCTCTGACGGTTCGTACAACACTTCGGTCATGATTCTCGCCGCGAGCTTAAAGCCGCTGATAAACGCTTCGCGCTCATTCATACCGTGCAGTTCCGCCTCGCAGTCTTTGAGCTTTTCAAAGGTTTCTTTTTGCTGAGCCGTAAGCGTCGGTATCAAGCTGTCTTGATGCCGAATAACATAGCTCAACACTTCGCTGCAAGCACTCCCTCGCTTAAAACTGTGTTCGTGCGGAACGATATTGCCGTAGTACAGATCTTCAAGCGTTGTCATTTTCATCCCACCTCACATAAGAAGAGGACGACATGTCGTCGGTCATACCCGACACCGTGTCGCCCTCATTTTTCATTTTCTCTGCCGCAATCAGCGCGTGCTTGACAAGCAGCATTTCAAGCCAAGTACGCTCGTCGTATTCCGACGGACGCCCATTTTCGAAGAAGTCTTTCATAACTTCTCCCAAGATACCATACTTTTCTCCCGCACCTTCTCCGCGGTACAATTCTTCTAAACTCATCTGTGCCATATCCGCACCTCCTTTGCAGTACACAACAGTACCACATGAAGGCGCAGAAGTCCAGAGAGAAGTGGAAATTATTTCTTGACTTTAAACCTGGCAGATAACGGCTTTAGATTTGGCTTTGATTTATCTTTGGGAGGATAGTTAGGTTTCTTTTTAACACGCTCTTTTCTTATAATTGAAAGTTTCTTCTGAAGATCATCATAATAGTTTAATTGGAACGTTTTGAATTTTTTGAAATTTATGGTTCCTATCACCACATGATCATTATCTCCGCCTTTGATTTTGAAAATATCTTTGCTGTCTCTGTCGTAAGGACCGGTAACACGAGAATCACCGTAATACGATGTGTTAGACTGAATCACAAAGGCATGTAAATCACGAGCAGTAGAGTCAATAATATTTGAAAAGTATGTTGTATCCGGATTAAAAACAGGGGCGGCAATAAAATCACACTTTCCCTTAAGTAATGCTCTTGCCATAACATCTGTCAGTTCATAACAAACCATCGGAGACAAACGAATGCCTTTCCAATTAAATATTTGATACTCTGCTATGTCACGATTTTGACAATACAATCCGTTCTTGGCTAGCTCTTCAAACTCAATTGGTGAATAATCATTTTTGTCCCTTATGTAGAGAAAAGCATTGTTGTATTTTCTTTTCCCAGTAGTAAACGGCAAAATTGTTGCAATATAGTTGTACCGTCTATCTTTATCATCAGCTAAGTATTGCAATCCTGTAATTATACCAATTTTAGAACGTTTAGCAAACCTAATCAAATCGTAAATCCAATATATCGGGAAACAAAGCTCCGGAAGAACCAAAAACATTGTTTCGTTTTTATCTTTTGGTAGATATTTATACGATTCACGCAAGATATTGAAAAACAATTCTTTTTCGGGTAGCGTAACATTTGCCCAGCGGTTTTTGCATGCATTTATACATTTTTCAAAACTGATATTCAAACTACCCACAGCGACGTTCACCTTAAAAGGAACTTGATTAGTGTTAGAAGGAATGTGAATTGTTCTTATCAAATAATCTTCGATTTTGGTAGTTTCTTCACTTTCGATCTTAAACGGTATATGCTTTATGTGATTGATTGCAGCGAATTTGCTTACCAAACCGTCTTGTTCATATTTGTAATTTTTTCTGTTTTTATTCCGTGCATGGTAATGATAAAATAACAGGAGAAGTAATTCGTCATAGTGTATAAATCGGGGGGACCATATAAATTTGAAAGACTCTTCTATCTTTTCGGGATATTCTCCGATATCATCTAAAGACATTTTGCAAAAAGATACGCCATCTTCGTAATCGAGATAATTTGCCAGGGGGAACGTAACAAAACTATGGTCAAACATATTGGCATTCTTATACTTCTGGGTTCGATCTAAAATGCTAGGAAAATGTCGTTGATTCAACGAAAAGTTTAAACACAAAGCAACATACGAACAAACTTCAAGGTGCATCAGCAGGTATTCTTTTGCCCTCTTGTTAATAGACTTAGTTTTAATGTACATGTTTTTGTCAAGAGAAACGGCCTTTAATTCGGAAATCTGCTTTTTTAACATCGTTACAAATGAGCGAAGTTGTTTGTTTTTTTCGGTGATAACCAAAAAGTACATGTAATTCAGCCAATTACTGTAAAACTCGACACTCTGGCTTCCTGTAAAAAACTTTTCAATTTGTTGAATATGTAAATCGATTTCTTTTCTAACGCTATTAATATCAATTTGTGCATATTTTCTCGGTAATATTGAAAAGAATCTTCCGACCTTAAAAGAATCTATACCAACAAACCCTATATCTCTAATCTTTTTCTCTTTTGTGAAATTCTCAACACTATAAGCAACTTCGTCAAAATTAGATAAACTAATGTTGCTATCCGGTAGCGGATCCATTTGGCTCGGTACAATTTTGATTGTATCGTTGTATATATCAATAATTGCTTTGGACTCGGTATGATCGATATATAGCAGTTTTACTTTATCACCTTGCACAGATAAACCTTTGTAATTACTAAAGGTGTAATTGTTCCCTTCTTTTTGAAGAACACCTGTTTTTACAAAAATATCATCTAAGATATCAGACGCAGATTCGCCTTTGGAAACGGTTCGGTCAACAACCATCAATAAGTCGTCTACATATCTTCCGTAATAAATCATGCCGGACATATGAGAAATACATTTATCAAAGACATTAAGATAAATGTTTCCCAGCACCATAGAACTGAATAGTCCTATTGGCAATGGATAATGCTTTTTCTTCATCCAGCCGATATCTCGTCTAAACGGACAAATTTTGGAATAATAAACCGCATATGCCTTTTCGATGATGCCAGTTAAATAACGTATGTTTTTCAGCAATTCATGGTCATCAAAATAGTCCTCTAAATCATTAAAAGAAAACGCTACAGAATAAAAGTAGGATTTAATATCCAAGGATATTAACACAGAATCTCTTTTAAACCTATATTGTGTTTCTAGAGATTCAAAAGCATTGTTTCTCCAATCCGAATACTTATTGAAGTAGGTGTTAAATAGAACTCTACTTTCAAAATCGATATTATCATCCGAAAATAATGCAGTTTTATTAATGGTATTACCATATACATTATAAGACAGAACTTTATGATCATTATCCATTTTTGCCAAGAACACTGTCCACAATGCATCTAAGATATGAAGTTCAATAGGTGCATCAATAAAGAAATTTACAGACTTCATCTTTTTATCGCGGGAGATCGTATTTGCAATAATATTTGTTGCCGTAATGGATTCGGCATCAAACTTTTTAGGTATCACATAAAAATCTACCGAGTTAATTAGATCATTTAAATATCCACGAGATTTAACAGGATGACACAACGCAAATGCCAACTGCTCAAAAGTAGCATACATCGCATCACGATTATCCTCAAAATCTGCGATTTTCTTACGCATTATCAAGAAGTTTTTATAAGTAATAAACAACACATAAATAAAGGACGGAAAAAATCGAAATGGTATGTACTTATCGCGTGAGAAACGACATTATGCTGGATGAGGAGAGACAAGCGAACACCGTTTACGGCATAGAAGCAATCGACACGGATGGCGAGATTCTCTCGAGCTTCCCGGATGTATTTGCGGACAGGCAACATGCAGAATGTTTTGCGGACTTATGCAACGATGAAGGTTTATCCCTCATGCATTTGCAGTATGCCGTTGAAGATGTACTGGGGGAATAGCCGACGGATTGCGCAGCAAATAAAAAGCCGCTGAAGCCAAAGGCTTTCGGCGGCTTTCGCTATTTTCGCTATTCTTCGGTGCTCTCCTACGCCTTCTTCTTATACCCGCAGTCGCAATACGGACCGCCGGATGCAAGGGTGTATGCCCGCACAAAGTCCGTTACACCGCCCGCCTCACACATGGTATAGTCCAGGTGACACAGGGCAGGCGTTAGATCGTAGAGCCCGAGTTTCTTCATCAGCGTGCAGATCCCGCACCTCGTAAAGCGCCCCTCGTATCCGCTCCCGTCCGGGTATTCGTAAAAATCCATATTCCACGAATAAGGGTTGCGATCTGCCGCCTTCAGCGCTGCCGTCTCCTTCATACCGGCAATGTCTGCTTCGGTGAATTTTGATTTTCCGTTTTCGCGGCAGAACCACCGCATCGGCTTTGTCATCATCGCCTTGGCGTAATAGTCGGTCAGCCGCGCCACGTCGGGGCGCTCCGGCATGGAGAGGATGAACGCGCCGAGCATGGCGCAGTTGACAATGTTCATCTGAAAGCGGTCGTTCTTTTCAAATTCCGGCAGCTCCGCAAGAATCGCTTTGTACTTTGGCTTCGCCTTTTTGGCAATTGCCTTTGCCGTCTTCGGATCATACCCGAGCACAGCAGTCAGCTGCTGCCGAAATGATCCCGCAAACAGCGCCCACATCCCCTGCGGCATTCCGACATATTTCATTCTGCATTCCTCCATTCAAAGATTGCTTTGGTCATGCTCCGTGCAATCGCCGCCGGAGCCGACCTTCACAATCCGCATCTTCATCATCCCGTCGCCGACCCCGGCAAGAAACCGGAAGAATCCGCTGACGGACGGATCTTTCAGATCGTCGTAGCCGCGCATATACCCCCGGCTTGACACCTGCAGGCGACTGTCCCATGCAGAGACCTCACGCACTGCATCGGCAAGCGCGAAATACGCACCGACATCCTTGATCTTCGCATCCTTGATCCATGTTTTCAGCATCAGTTTGACCGCCTTCCGATTGGCGGCGTCAAAGACGAGGACGCCGCCGGGGAACGCGTCCGCCATTGCCCGGACAAGCTCCCTCACCTGCTCCCGCAGAAAATAGTAGAACACACCCGCTGCAAAGAAAACCGCGCCGCCCGATGCGTCGATTTTGTCAAACCACGCGGTGTCCCGGAGGTCGCACGGGATGTTTTCCTCACGCGCACCGGCGGGCAGCAGTTCATTCCGCACCGCAATCACGTCCGGAAAGTCCAGATTGTAGATCCTGCAGCTGCCGTTGTCGCAATTTCGTCCGGTATTGTCCAGCCCGCAACCGAGATTGACGACCGCGGCATTCGGATGCGACCGCAAATAGTCCGCACCTCAAAGGCAAGGTCGCTCTGCCGCATGGCAGCTTCCAGAAATCCAAAGCGCTGCATAAAGCTGCCGGACTTCTGCTCAAGCGCCGAAAAGTCATAATCAATTTCGCGGATTAGGCGCAGTGCCGATTCATCATGATAGAGATTCGGATAGAGTTCCGAACACATTTTTCGCCCATACAGCGGAATGATCAGCGTTTCCTGCACGGTGTTTTTCTCGATTTTGTATTTCATAGGTCCCTCCGAGCCGCATCAGCCGCGGTGTTTTATTTGTTTCTCCTGTACCCTTCTGCGTCGCGATATTCCGGATGTGCTTTCAGATACGGATCGCGATCGCCGACAATGGTGTAATCGCACCGTTCGCCGTTTGCGCAGGTGGTCTTCCGTACAAGCCGCGCATGGATGCATTCCATCGCCTCAAAATCGGGGTTGCAGAGTGCCGGCATCACTTCAAGCAGTCCGTGCTTTTTGGCAAACGCCGCCGTCGGACACGCCGTAAACTCGTAATAGATCGGCTTTTCCCCGTCAAACGGCGCGATATGCATTTCGAAGTCGCCCCACTTGTCGCATTGCCGCTTGGCATTCTGAAACGCCCTGTACATTAGCTTCTTGAAAAACGGCTTGTTGCAATCCACAAACTTCATTTTGCGGAACGCGCCGAGAAAGAGGTTTCCCTCCATTTCTTCGATCTCCGCAAGGCTTGTCGCCTCGCGGCAGACCGCATAGTACGCCATGAGCGCGATGCAGTCGTAGTTACCGCCCTTGCCGTTGTGAAAATTTTTGCTGCCGCCGAGGTCGGTACGCCAGTCAGAAAGAAACTCGACATATTGCCACTGTACCCTCTCCCACATCGTCTCCCGGCTGTCCGCCGGATAATGCAACGCGATCTTTTTTCGGATCTCTTTTTTGCATGCTTTGGTGTACAATACATGGCAGGTGCGGTCAAATTGCAATTCGCTGTCCTTCATAGTATCCCTCTCCTAAACGTATAAACTTTCGCCTTCTCACGCCTTTCAGGTAGCCGCGCACGGCATTTCGCTCGTATCGTCAGATCTCTCATAGGCATCGTAGAGTACCGTCGGATCGTATGCCTTCTTCAAAAAGTAGCCTTTGCACGGCAGTGACTCTGTTGCAACGTCATGCGTTTTCTTTCTCATGTCAGTTCTTCTTGCGCATTCGAGTTAGCCATGGCTAATCCTTGACGCTTTGAAAAGCTGCCTCGCGGCAGCTTTTCCGCACCTATATCCAATTTCTGATTTTATTATAGTACAGTCCTTCTCGGTTTGCAATAGCTTTGTGCGGCTTTTTCTCCATCCGCGCAAAAAAAATGCGGGAAAAGAAATCGGATTCCGCGCCGAAACCGCACGCCCCTTGCTTCAGCGCAGCAGATGTGCTATACACTAGAGAGCGAGCGGCACATCATCAACAAAATGCCCTTCACCCCGCTGCAAAACACGGCGCAAATGGAACAGCTGAAAGCGCAGGACGGCGGCATGCAGTTCTCGCACCCCCTTGCGGAACAGGTCGGCTGGCAGTTGAAAGCCGTTTTTACGCTGACCGACCTCTACGAAGACACCAACGGAGAGGGCTATCTGCACGAAATGAACATCTATTCCTTCCTTTCCACAAAAGCCGTCAAATAACTACAACCAAATAGAGAAAAGCCCCGACGTCTACATTTTGCAGGCGTCGGGGCTTTGGTTCACCCGGATTCAGCTCCACTCGCCGAGATCCATGTAAAACGACGTACAGATAATATCCGTGAAATCCAGTTTCACCACCGTAGCAACCGGTGCTTCCCATTCTTTTTTCATCTTACCGATCCTCCGTATGTTCATTTGCCGCCTGCGCAAAGTATTTTCTCGCGCTGTCGGCATAGCGTAATGTATTCTCGAGCAGTGCCTTGTAAGCCGGATCTATACCGGCGGCAAACAGGCTCTCGACATATGTGTCGAAGCTGTACTGCACCGTCCGGCTGATCTGTGTGCCGCCTCTGACCAATGTAAGCGTCAGCACGGAGCGGAGCTCGGATGCCTTCAGCTCGTCAAAGTATACCGTATACCCGCCTGCTGCCTCGCTGTAGGCAAAGGTCGCGCCGCTGACCCGCCGCTCAACCGCATTGCCCAAGCGGTCGGTATAGCGGATGCGCAGGGTCACGTCGGAAAGGTCGCTGTCCTTGTCAAGATCCGTCGCAAGATACAGCGCGATCTTGTCGCCGAGGCGGAATTCCTTCTGCGTGATGGCTGCCGGATAGGTACCGGTGTCGCCGTCATCCTGAGCGCCCGTAAGCGGGGCATAGGCTCTGTTTGTAAGTGTTTTTTCCGTATCGTTCAGATCCACGTTGACCGGTGCATCGTTTCTGTAGCCGAGGTACGTCTGTGCGGCGGCGCCGTATGACAGGAGATCCGCCATCAGCGTCCGGTAATCCTCACTTGCCGAGTTGCGCAGACGTCCCAAGGCGTATTGCTTCAGGTCATGCGCGCCGAGGTCGCGGCTGTATGCCGCGCCGTCATATACAAAGTGCAGCGTCGCCGTCAGACTGTCGCCCATCATGGAAGCGCCGATACCGTTGTAATCAAACCGATCGTATGCCGCACCGCCGATGGTGTATGCAGTGGGGAGAAGGGTCCGCATATCGGTGCCAGCAGGCGTGTTGCCTTCATACCGCTCCCGCTCTACCGTCAGCCGAATGTCGGTGCATCCCGCAAGGTCAGCCAGCGGGACAGCGTACACCATGGAGAAGTCACTGCCGAACGCGCAGTTGTATCTGACCTGTATGGGCAGCATATCCAACGTTTTCTGCTGCACCAAAATTTCGTTGCAGACCGAGCAGTGCTTACCTTCGCTAAGACCCGTCTTCACGAGCGTCGGCTCGACTGCCGCGTCAATCACTTCGTTGTGTCCCTTGGCAGGGATGATCATCTGTTTGACCAGCTCTGTATCGCAAACCGAGCAATGCTTGCCTTCGGTCAAGCCTGTCTTTGTGCAGGTCGGCTCGACTGCCGCGTCAATCACTTCGTTGTGTCCCTTGGCAGGGATGATCATCTGTTTGACCAGCTCTGTATCGCAAACCGAGCAATGCTTGCCTTCGGTCAAGCCTGTCTTTGTGCAGGTCGGCTCGACTGCCGCATCAATCGCTTCGGTGTGTCCCTTGGCAGGGATGATCATCTGTTTGACCAACTCTGTATTGCAAACCGAGCAATGCTTGCCTTCGGTCAAGCCTGTCTTTGTGCAGGTCGGCTCGACTGCCGCGTCAATCACTTCATTGTGTCCCTTGGCAGGGATGATCGTCTGTTTGACCAACTCTGTATTGCAAACCGAGCAATGCTTGCCTTCGGTCAAGCCTGTCTTTGTGCAGGTCGGCTCGACTGCCGCGTCAATCACTTCGTTGTGTCCCTTGGCAGGGATGATCATCTGTTTGACCAGCTCTGTATCGCAAACCGAGCAATGCTTGCCTTCGGTCAAGCCTGTCTTTGTGCAGGTCGGCTCGACTGCCGCATCAATAACCGCAGTGTGCGCATCGCTCCATCTTGCATAATAGCTCTGATCGCCGAGCGTGGTGGTCGAGATGCTCGTCACCTTAGTGCCGCCGGTCTGCGCAGTGTACCACCCCTCAAACTTGGCGCATTGCTTTGTCCAGTCGGTCGGCAGCACAGCACCTTTGCCGTAGGTATACGAGGTGAGGTTTGTGCCCGCGCCGCCGCCCCCGTTGAGGGTCACGGTGTAGGTGTTTGGCGTCCAGCGCGCATAAATCGTATGATTGGCCGCCTTACTGACCAGGTGGAAGTATTCGACTTCCAATCCGCCGATCTTATCCGTATACCAGCCGTTGAACGTATAACCGTCACGCTTTGCCAAAGGCAGGCTGTTGTTGTACCGGTCGCCGTATTTCCCGTCGTACACCACGGAAAGGGTGGTGGGCGTGACGGTGCCGCCGTTGGCATCCAGCGTCACGGTGTAGGTGTTGGCAGTCCATTTTGCATAGAGGGTATGGTCGCGGGCGGTGGTCACCGTCGTGCCGCTTGTCACCTGCGTGGTGAAATCCGGCGTCGTATACCAGCCTTCAAGGGTATAGCCTCTGCGGGTGGGCGCGGGCAGCGCGCCGTATGTACTGTTGTAGGTCACGGTCCGACTTTTGGGATTGGCGGCGCCCGAGTATTTTATATTGAAGGACAAGGTGTAGGTGTTCGGTACGGCGGCTGCCGTGATATCGACCGCGCCCTTGACATAGCCTGCCGGTATCGTAATCTTGCTGTCCCGATAGGTATACTTGGATGCGGCAAGGGTGCTGCCGTTCACCTTAACGGTCACGGACGAAGGCAGGCTGTAGCCGGTGTTTGCCTTGACCGTCGCCGAGAGTGCCGTCAGACCCGAGACCGTCGTCGGTGCAGTCACGGTGCAGTTCTGCCCATTTGTCGTGACGGCATAGATATCATCGTAGTGGCTGTAGTTGACACCGGTCAGCGCCAGATCGTATACAGGCTTCGGCGTATACGCGCCGACCTGTCTGTGCCCGGCAAAGAACACATAGCTCTGCGAAAAGGTTTTGCTGCTTGCGGTATTGTTCGTCAGTGTGACGGGAAGCTCCACCGTCCCGGAATGGGCGTTGCCGCCGGACGAATAGACGCGCAGCTTGGTATTTCCCGTCTTTTCCCCGCCGGTATTCGTGTTGAAGCTGTCCGGCACGCTGCCCTCGATCAGCTCTGCCATAAAGCCTGCACCCGAGCCGGAGTTCCGCTTATAGGAGATGGAAAAGGTGAGGTAGAAGGTTCTTGTCGTGTTGGCGGGGACGGTCAGCGGCACCGTAAACGGCATATAGGCAAATCTGCCAAGCGAAGTGCCTGCTGTATCCGCCATGGTGATACGCAGCTGATTCTCCGAGGTGACTTCCGAGGAAAGGTGCTGTTTATCCCATGCCGTTTTATAAGCATCATCCCCCGGAGCTGCTATATAAAACTGAGACTTTATCACTTCCTTCTGTTCGACCGTGAAGGAATCCCAGCCGGCGTCCGGAACAAACCGGTCTTTGGCTAAGTCAGCGGTCTGTGATATGGCACCATTCTGCATATTTGAGCCTGCGCTTGCCTTATCTGCATTGATGATCGGCGTGACAGAACCGCTGGTCACTCTGCCGCTGGTCGAAACCGTGCAGGATGCGACCAGCTTATGATTCTTCGTCGAGCCGTAATGCACGCCCGCGAAGAAGCCGAAATAGTGCTTGATGACCTTTTCCGTCGTGCTCGTATTTGCATAGGCGACCATCGCGGTATAGCTTGTCGACATGGACGAGTTATCGTTTCTGTCGCGCGCCACCGTGTAACTGCTTGAATCCGATTTTGTCTTGAATGTGAGAGACGAAGACTTATCCGATGTGCCGAAATCAAACAGCTCGATGGTCTCCTGCGCCGAGCCGCTGCCGTTTTTCTTGCCTTCCAGCTTGAAGGTCTGCGTCACATACAGCGTCGTCTCGGCGGGGACGGACAGCGATGTGATGATCGGCACATAGCCGAGTTCATACAACTTGTTGTTCTCCGTCTCCCGGATTGTGACGGTGCCGCCGGACTGCGAAACGGTCATTTTGCTTGCCGTCGCGGCAGCAGTGCCATATGTGATGGAGTCGGGATTCTTCTTGCTTACCGCATACAGATACGATGTGCCGATCTCGACTTTCAGTGTCGGTGCAGTCGCCGCATCCGCCTGCACGGTAAATATACCGCACAGCATGCACAAGCAAAGCAGCATGCACACAAATAATCGTTGCAGTCTCATTGTCTTTTCTCCTTTGTCGTCAAAACAGCAAAACCGGATACCTTCGACAGGCTTGACACAGTTTTGCTTCTGCTGTATAATTACTATAACACGTTCACCCCTGAACGAAGCAAGCCCCTGCGGGGAAAAATCTGCACAAATTTTGAGGAAAAGATCATGCAAAAAGATAGTCAGGATAAACTGTTTCAGATTCAGGAAGCAGCCCGCGCCTGCGGGCTCTCACGCAGCACGCTGATGCGCATGGAGGAAAAGGGACTGCTGAAGCCTGCCTACACCGCACCCGACAGCGGGCGGCGGTACTACGACAACTACAACGTTGCGCATATTCTGCAGGTGGAGAAGTTCAAAGCGATGGGGCTGAGCAATGAGGAGATCATCGCCTATTATACAAGCGGCGGGCAGATCTCGCCGCTGCTCTCCGTGCTGGAAGCGCGCCTGGAGGATCTCCGGCGCAGCGTGGAGGAGCTGCGTATCCGCGCTGCCGGTACAAACGGAATATCCCTGTCCGTGCAGGAGTTTCGGTTGCCTGAGGTGCTCTGCTGTATGAAGGCGTGTATGGGACGCACCCCCGATGAAAAGTACAATGCCATGTTTGCCTTTTACAGCGAATGCGTCCGCAAGGGCTATCGGCTCTCCAATGAACCGATCTTCACCATGCAGAAGCGCGACGACTTTTTAAACGGCTATATCAGTACCGTGCCATACCCGTTCTACGTCTGTGTTCCCGTACAGAAGGAAATGGACGGGGCGGAGCGCCTGCCCGCCTGCCGCGCGATCTCCGTCCTCTATTACGGCGACTACGACCATATGGACGAAGCGTGGCTGACGCTCGGACGAGAGGTAAAATCCCGTGGGCTGACACCAACCGGTCTTCCCCGCGTGCTCGGACTGGTCGCGCCCTACACCGGGCGGGAGATTGCGGAACACCTCTACTGTTCCCGCCTGGTGCTGCCGGTTGCAGAGTAAATCATTCATAACAGAAAGAGCAGCCGCCGACAATGTCGGCGGCTGCTGCTTTTTCAATTCACATTCTGCGCAGTGTTCAGCTGCCGATAAGTCTTTGCGATGATGACCGCCGACACGATCGCCGTCAGGACATCCGATACCGGCATGGAATACAGCACACCGTCCAGCCCGAAAAAGAGCGGCAGCAGCAACGCAAAGCCGACGCCGAAGACGATCTCACGCACCATGGAGAGCATGGTGGACTCCACCGCCTTCCCCATCGCCTGCAAAAAGATAAATGTAGCTTTATTGACGCAGGCGAGCACGAGCATACAGAGATAGACGCGGAATGCCTTGACGGCAAAGTCCGTGTAGTAGACGCTCTCATTTGCCGCGCCGAAAATCTGAATGAGCGCGCGCGGAAACAGCTCGACAATCAGCAGTGCGGCAAAGCCGACCGCAGCCTCAGCAGACAGCAGTTTTGTAAGCAGTGCTTTGACCCGTGCGTAGAGCTTTGCGCCCATGTTGAAACCGACGATCGGAATGCACCCTGCCGCCATGCCGATGACCACGGAGATGACGATCTGAAAGAACTTCATCACAATGCCGATGACCGCCATGGGGATCTGCGCGAATTCCGCCTGCCCGAAGATCGCGTCCGCCGCGCCGTATTTGCGGGTCATATTGTTGATTGCCGCCATTGCCGCAACGAGGGAGATCTGCGCAAGAAAACTGCAAAGCCCGAGTGAAAGCGTCTTTCTGAGGATCGCACCGTCGGGGCGAAAATCCGCCTTTGCGGGCTTTACGATCTTTGCATGCATAAGATACCAAACCGCAAGCACTGCCGTTGCAATTTGCCCGAGCACGGTGGCGATCGCCGCGCCTGCCATGCCCCACCGACAGCCGAAAATGAAGATGGGGTCGAGTACAATGTTGATGCCAGCGCCGATCAGGTTGGAGATCATGGCAAAGCGCGGATTGCCGTCCGCGCGGATGATCGGATTCATCGCCTGCCCGAACATGTAGAACGGAATGCCGAGCGCGATCCAAAAGAAGTATTCCTCCGACAGGCGGAAGGTCCCTGCATTGACCTTACCGCCGAACGCCGTGAGGATCGGCTCGGCAAAGGCGAGATAAGCCGCCGTCAGAACAAGGCTGACCGCCACGCAGACCGTGACGGAACCGCCGACGCTCCGCGCCGCGCGGTCGGCATTCTTCTCACCGAGCGCGATGCTGACAAACGCGCAGCAGCCGTCGCCGATCATGACCGCGATGCCGAGCGCGATCACCGTCAGCGGGAATACAACGGTATTTGCAGCGTTGCCGTAAGACCCGAGATAGGTTGCGTTGGCGATGAAGATCTGATCAACGATGTTGTAGAGCGCGCCGACCAGCAGCGAAATAATGCAGGGGACGGCATATCTGCCCATCAGCTTGCCGATCTGCTCTGCAGCGAGGGGATTCTGTGTTTGATTATCCATTTTCTAACCTCCGAAAAAATAAAAGCGGCGTAAGTCCAATCGAGTTGGACTTACGCCGTATGGCTACGCACTTGTGATAGTATAGCATAATCTTCCCGAAAATGCAAAGGGCATTTTGCCGAAAATTCCGAATTTTTTTAGGCTCGGATTGCGGATATACAAACATATATTTTATATTTCCGACTCCGATCCGCGGCGCAATGCGCGGACGGCGGCGTCAAACTGCGCAACTTCGGATGGGGCAAGCGCATTCCGATAG
>ERZ791905.1491-NODE-1491-length-15319-cov-2.458792_pt1 | contig 15319 bp, 12 predicted proteins | sample MGYA00510147_ERZ791905 | MGnify/ENA primary metagenome ERZ791905 (study PRJEB30046, sample SAMN00792084) | human gut metagenome | study: EMG produced TPA metagenomics assembly of the A metagenome-wide association study of gut microbiota in type 2...
CAGATACACGTTCGAGATTGTTTTGCAAGCGTGTAATAGGATTACCGGGAGATACGGTTGCAATCATTTCTGGAAAGGTTTATATCAACGGTGTTGAATTATCAGAACCATATATAGGAGAAGCAGGAACAGGCGTATATGGCCCCTATGAGGTGCCGGAAGATTGTTACTTCATGCTGGGTGACAATCGTGAAAATTCTTATGATGCAAGATTTTGGGAAAATACTTTTGTAAGTAAAAAAGATATAAAGGGAAAAGTAGCTGTGATCTGGTATGATAAGAAATTCTGTTGGAAGGAACTATGAGTATAATCCCTGTTGATTTTGAAAATTCAGAATTGATGGGGATTTTGACTTGTGTACACCGTGTACACAAGTTGCAGTGAAGGTCTCTTGAGTACAAAATGAGATAAAATATAAATAAATGATGCAAATATTGACAAAAGTGTAATGATAAGATAAGATTAAATAAAGTAAATTGATATCAACAAGGAGGAAAAGTTGATGGCTGGTAAACCTATGTTAATTGCGGTAGATACGGGAAATCATTCTATCAAAACACCGAACACAGTATTTCGCGCATGTTACACAGAGTATGATGGCGCTCTTGGAGGAGATTGCCTGGTTTATGAAGGGAAGAGTTACAGTATATGTGACAAGAAATTCCCACATGAGGATAATAAAGCAAATTTTGATTACATGCTTTTGGTAATGATCGCAATGGCGAAAGAGATTATGCTGAAGAAAGAAAAACGTGATCTGAGATTACCGGAAGTAATTGAGCAGAACGTAGTTCTGTGTCTGGGGCTGCCGCCGCTGCATGTTAAGAAATACAGAGATCAGTACATTGAGTTTTACAAACGGGATTATGAGTTTAGCTATGCAGGCCAGAAGTTTAAAATTCATGTGGATGATGTGATGATATTTTCACAGTGCCTCGCTGCAGCCAATAGCCAACTCGGAAATATTGTGAGCAAGGGAAGTAACATCTATCTGATTGATATTGGAGGCTATACGACAGATATTTTGAATCTGGTCAAAGAGAGTGGAAATGGCCGAGTAGAATTGAACAAGGACTGTATCCGGACCATGAATAAAGGTGTCCTGCGTATGTATAGCTCTATTGTAAACCGGATAGAGGAAGAAAAGGATTATGAAATTCCGTTTGTGGATCTGGATCGTTACTTCTTGGAGACAAAGCGTTCGGTGCAGTTAGAGGATCAGCTGCATGAAATCTATGATAGCGTATCTAAGGATTATGTATTTAATCTTTTGAACGGCTTCCTGGAGGAAGGTGTTAAATTAACATCTGCAGTGCCGGTGTTCCTCGGAGGAGGCTCCCAGATCTTTATGTCTCATATAAAAGATTATTTTGCAGGGAAGAGCCATAGATATGAGCCGATCTTCATAACGGATGTAAAAGCAAATGCTCAAGGGTATCTGGATATGGGGAGAAATCTCCGGAAGGAGTAAGGAATGTCAGAGTATATAAGAGTAAATATCAATTTTTTACCTGAGAATCAGACACATATGAGTGTTTACAATGAAATAATGGAGGCCAAGAAAAATAAAATTCAGCCGACGGAATTTCTGATAAATACAGTGTTGGAACTTCGAAAATATAAGGCTGAGAAGCAGCAACTGGAGGAACGGCAGAAAAGATATGCAGAGTATATGGAATATCGGAATGCACAGACTGGTGGAGCGATAGAGCAGCTATTGGATCCGATTCCATATAACATACCGGCGCCAAAGGTGGAAACGGAAAAAGAGCTTCCAGAGCAGAAAGTCCAAGAAGAGCAAAAGGCCACAGTGAATTATGCGGAAGCGGAGGATACGCTCGAAGCAGAAGAGAAAGAGGATGCAAATTCAGCTCTGGGTAACGAATTGATGAAAAGTATGTTCTTCTGATGGTTGACAATATAATCCAGTAGATTATAATAAAATCATAGACTTAGCATTCAACATAAAAACAGCGAAATAATATAGAGGATCAATATGTATCATTGCATATTGGTCCTTTTTGTTTTTATAAAATGGGAGTCTAAATACTTTCAGGAGGAAAAAAATATGTTAAAAACATAATGGATCCAGAGTAAAAAGGATTGTTGCAAAGAAAAAAAACAGTTATACTATAACTAGAAAAGGAGAGCCTTATGGGTAAGGTAGGCAATCATGGAATCTCACAAGACGAACAGAATCAGAGGTACTTGGAGGAGAGGAAGAGCCATTATGCGAGTGTAGTAAAGAAACTCACCATTATGGATGATGTATTTATGCGGAATGTATTGAAAAAAAAGAGATGTACAGAGTATATTCTGCAGATAATCATGGGTGAGAAAAATTTGCGGGTAATAGATCAGGTTTTACAGAAGGATTATAAGAACCTGCAAGGGAAATCTGCAATTTTGGATTGTGTGGCTGTGAATGCAGAAGGAAAAGAAATAAATGTAGAGTTTCAGCATGAAGATCAAGGGGCATCGCCCAAGAGAGCAAGATACCATAGTGGGTTGCTGGACATGAATACGCTGGAACCAGGGCAGGACTTTAGCAAACTGCCAGAAAGCTATGTTATTTTCATTACCAGAGGTGATGTGTTGGGCTATGGACTTCCGATTTATCATGTGGAAAGGAAAATAGAGGAAGTCGAGAAGAATTTCAAGGATGAGGCGCATATTATCTATGTGACGGGAAGCAATAGAGAAAATACGGAACTGGGAAGGTTGATGCATGATTTGAATTGTAAAAATCCGAGTGAAATGCATAGTGAGATCCTTGCACAGCGCGTATATGAGTTAAAAGAAACACCGGAAGGAGTTGAGATTATGTGTGATGAGATTCAGAAACTTTTGGATGAGGGAATGAAAATTAAGGAAAAACAGATAAGAGAAGAAGTGAAAGAAGAAGTGAAAGAAGAAGTGAAAGAAGAAGTGAAAGAAGAAGTGAAAAGAGAAACAGCATGTGGTTTATCAGAGTCTGGAATGACAATCGAAGAGATTGCCAGAGGTATGAAGGTAAACATTGAAGATGTAAAACGGTGGTTAAAAGCTAAATAAAATTAGTTGTTGCGGGTCATGAATATGACCCGCATTTTTTTATAAAAATTCCGTTGCTTGCCTTTTGCGAAATTTCCCGTATAATTGATGTGTCAGAAATGAGGTGAGCAAGTGGAATTATACGAAAGCGGACAGTTGGAAAAAAGTGATATACTGGATAAGATCATAAATGAGCAGGAAATATTGAATATATTTTTCCGGCGCTCTATTTCAAATGCAACACGGGCAAATACAGCAATGAAATTGTTAAATGCAGAGATTCAGCGGGATCCGTCCATCCGCTCTACGGCACTTGCATTATCTACTTATCTTACTCAAAAATGGGCGCTGGAGCATAATATAACAACGGGCCTGTCAGACAAAGAGTGTCCGGAGGGAATTGCTGAAATGATAGATCTGAATCGGATACTTTCTGAAATCCTGGACGAGAAGGATGTATTGATGAATTTGAAGTATCGGAGGCTTCAATTTGCCAATACGAGAAAAATTACGGATCTGGTAGAGAAAGCGGTAAATCATCTGCAGTATATTCCGGAGAATGGGTACCGCTACCATCACATTATATCCGGATTGCATATATATCCGGGAAAGTATGGGGAAAATGGACCGTCATTTTATGAAGTGAAGACGCATTACATAGCAGCGGTAAAAATGCTGAGTATTCAGTATGGAGAGCGGTTTGATTATTTGTTTTCGCGGATCCTGTATTCGAGGCGTTCCTTAGATGAGGAGTCCGAAGAGCTTTTTCACAATACGGAAGCTCTGATGAAATGTTATTGTACAATACTGTGGAGATACGGAGAGGATGGGACTTTATTCAAGGCAATCAGAAACTGCAGGACTACGGAGGAGCTTTTAGAATTTGGACATAGATTTGCAGATCTGGATTGCGAGAGGAGCATATTGGAGTATATGATTCTGATCCGTAATGCAATCGAGCAGGTAAAGTATTTTCCAAAGAACGGGGAATTATATTATGAATTATTGAATATACAGACTGAATTGATATTGAACCAGATTACTTTGGATACAGTCCTGAAGAAACGCTTGCATTTGTCCAGGGCCTCATACTTTAAGCAGCGAAGAAAGGCTTACGATGTATTGAGCATCGTTTTATGGGGATATTCAACAAGGACAATGATTTCTTACCTGACAACAAAAGATTAAAATTTTGATATCCCGGCTCTGACCGGGATATTTTTATGAGCTTAATTGATGAAATTATTTGGAAATTATCGGTGATTTGAATTTTGATAAGACTGAAATTTGAATGTTATCTAAACTTGGATTTGAAGAAATAAAAGATGCTATTTGAATTCCATGTTGCACGGGTGCGAGTTAAGATAAGGAAAAAGAAAAAGAGGGGGATAATCCTGTGGAAAAAAAGAAGATAGCAAAAGTAGTAATAACGCAGGTTCTTGTAATTGGAATGTGCTGTGCCCTGGCATTTGCAGGCGAAGATATATTTACAAGAGCAGAATCTGCAGTTGGTGGTTACGAAGAAAGTGTTTGGAGCCTGATTCAGAAATTAGTAGTAGTTATTGGATTGATTGCTGGAGCCGTATATATTTTAGCGCCGGACGATAAAATGTGCCAGACGGGAAAGAAATGGTTTTTTAGGTGTATAGGAGGCTTTGCATTAGCATCAGCATTAAAATATGGTTGGCTAACAGATATGATCACGAATATCTTTAGCAAATAGAATCACAAATTACATACGAATACATGGAAGGAAGCTGATGAAGCTTCCTTTTGTGTTGGATAAAAAGGAGATGAACAGAAATTGGATTCGTTAATTACAACAATCGTGAACTTTTTTTCAGAAGGTCTGGCAGATGGTGTGAAAGAGATGCTAAGGGCCTTTGCCAGTTTAATAACAGAAACATTACTGGCACCGTTTAAATTTGCAACGCCACAGGATCTGACAAAATGGTTTGCAGGTCTGTCTACTTACATGGATACCATGATTGTGATAGGGATCGCATTAGTCATTATTATCTGTGGATGGGCGGCATTGATGCAAATAATGTCACCAAGAGGAACAGAAGACACATCTTTATCCATAGCAGCACGGACAATTATAGCAGGATGGCTGGTATTATCCAGCAATACAGTAATTGCCACAGTCCTCAAGTATGGAGATGCATTATATCAGCTGATTTTTACATCGGAGGATATGATTAACTTCTCTGATGTGATAGGAGGTTTGCTTGATCAGACGCCAGAGGAAATCGCTGATCAGATAACGGTAGCGCAAAGTGCGTTCTTTTCAACAATTTTTATTGGCAGTGTATTTGTGATCATTCTTGTAATCATTCTTCTATGGAATTTTATGAAAGTATGGTTTCAACTTTTTTCGAGATATGCTAATTTCTGTGTGCAGCTGTATCTTTGTCCCTGTACGCTGTGTACTTTAGCGAGCGCCAGTACGCAATTTGTATTTTGGAGTTATGTCAGGACAATGGTGACACAACTGGCTCTAATGATTTTGAATGCTTGGTTTATCAGGGTATTTTGCGTAAATATTGCAGGTGGATTTATTGCTGCAGCAACAGATGCATCCTCATCCATATTACTTGTCTTTATGATGCAGATAGGATATTTGAAAGTAGTGCAAAATGCGGAGCAGATGCTACAGAATTGGGGATTAACCAGTATGTCATCCGGAAAAATGATGGGAGATATTCCCGAAATTATGTCGAACTATCGAGCAGCAGCACAGATGATGACAGGAAGAATTCCGGGATTTGGCGGTGGCTCAAATTCTGGAGGGAAATTTGGCTCTGGAGGTCTTATTGGATTAAAAGCAAAAGCAGGCCAGTTTATCGGGAATGTACCTGGAGCTATAAAAGCAGCACCAGGTAGAGCTTCTGCAGCAGTTAAGAATTTTGGAAATGGAATGAAAGCAACTGCGAACAGTGTTGCAAAAAGCGTGAGAGGTAATAACAGTGCGGTCAAGACAGCAGCACAGGGAATAAAAGCGGCAGGAAAAGGGGTTGCTTCAACGGCTATGAGTGTTGCTAAAGGTGCTGGAATAGGAGGAATAATTGCCGGACCGGCTGGAGTTGTTGGTGGGGGAATCATCGGAGGGGCAGGACATGTCTTTTCTGCTATTTCAGCAAAAGGAGCAAAAGCGGTGGCGAGTGAGATGAGAAGTGCTACACCATCTAAAAGTCAGGTTGTGGGAACAGCCACAGGAATGCAGACAGCAATGAGAACGATAGCAGGATTGGACAAAAGTGGAAAGACAAGTTATCCGCACTCTAAAATTCCGAATTGTATGGATGTGAAAGAGAGCCAGGCGATTCCATTTGATAGCAATAAAGATATGGAACTGCAGGCGAAAGGTGTATTTGGAGATAATGTAGTGAATGCAGCCAAAGCTGGAGGTATGGGTAAACTGACAGGCGGATCCTATAATCCTGATACGGGAAAAGGTTCTTTAACATTTGAAAAAGAGGGTACAGATGGAAGCGTTACAAGAAACGTAGTCAGCTGCTACAGCCTGAATGGTGATAAAAATTACAGTGTTGCAGAAAAGCTGGGAAAAGAAGAAGAGGGAATAACTTCTTTAGCTCATTCCAGAAGTGAGGATGGAAAAGAATTTGTATGTTACCATGATCACGTACCGAAAGCATTTGAACAGCAGGAGACAGAATATAAGAAAGACAGCAGGGAGTACGTGCCGAACGAGAAAGCTCAAAATCAGCTTAATGCAGCTGTTGCAGAGGCTAATGCGGCATATGCTGAGAATCCGGATAATATATGGCGGTTTGTGGAGAGAACATCTGAAAATTCTGTGCAGCCCACTAGAGAAGTTGGTAATGTCGGAAGTGCAGCATATGAGGTGCTGAAAGACTGGGCTAAAGCTACTGGACATAAAACAGATGGAAGTCCGAAGGATCTGGTTGATGCATATACGGATTTCCTACGTGAACATGACTATATCTAAGAAACGAGAGGTGACATATGAATAATTTACCGACAATAGTGAAGGATCGGATTCAGAAACCGGTCATAGCGATTGGAATCCTGAGTCTGGTGATGATATCTTTTTTGATTCATGGGGACTGGAAAATTGCAATAGTGCTTCTTGTTTTTATAGCAGCTATCGGTGCAAACATGTATGATTTCTATAATCAGTATCGAAAGGGAAAAATTCTGATCTGCAGGGGAGTGTGTGAAAATATAGAAATCCAGGGAAATATTATACGAAAGGCTATGAAGATTCCAAAAACAAATTATCAGATCCGGATGACAATAAACGAGGCTGGGGAGTATTGGGATGAGCGTGAGGAAAAAGAGGTTTTGATTTACCTGCATGAAATGAAAAATTTAGTATTGCATAAAAGCGAAACCTACGAATTTGCTTTCCGTAATTCTGGAGAACTGGATAATGCATCTTTGGTGGCATATAAACTGATTTCAAATAAGACGAAGAAAGATGAGCAGTATGGAAGAAAATAAAAATATGGCCGATGATCTGGCTGATGGTGCCAAAACAGCAGCACAAGATGCGAAAACATTAGCTAAAGCAGGAGCTAATTTGGCTGCAGGTAATATTGCAGGGGCAGTTAAAGAGGTGGCAAAGAATCCGGAAGTGATTCTTCATGTGATAGAGGCAGTCTTTTTAGCAGTTATAGCCATGGGAGTTGCGTTGCTTTTATTGATATGTTGCGTCTTGGGTGTTGTAAATAATCTGGCATCGTGTTTTACACAACTCTTTTCAGGGGAGGAAGGAACATGGTCTATAGAAGCAAATTATGAAGAATATGAGACGAAGCTTGAGAAAATTTATAAAAAGGCATATAAAAGGTGCCGGAAACAGGCCGAGCGACACTATAACATCATATCGGAGGCCGTACATAATGCATGGGAATCACTGGATGTGGATGGAGCTGATGAAGTAGATTTGACATTTAGGCATACATATAGCGGAATGTTTGGAGATGATGTAGGGGATAGTTCAGATGATGACCAGATTGCGATCAATCAAAACATTATGCGAATGCTGGAAATGTACGATTTGTGGAATGCATCTATGGCAGATGAGGAAAGTACAGATCATGATGAGTCATATTACACCAATATTGAAGAAGATGAAAATTGGGACGAGTATGATGCAGATTCACTGACGGAGGATTATGAGGAAACCAAGAATACGCCTACGTTAAAAGGATTGCGAAAACTGATAAAAGAGAATAAAGATTTACTTTTCAAAACGCAGACGGCTGATATAAGCGCATTATCTCCGGATGCGTTTTCATTTTCTGGAACGGTAGCAATCAATGATACAAATAATTATATTACCACAGCGACAGATAATGGAATAGAAACAGAATATGAGGGAGAGAATGAAAAGTCGGTTCAGAAATACGAGCTGGAGGTAATGACGTTTATCCAGTATACCGGAGAACAGGAATTTAAGGATCAGGTTTTTCAAATGTCGCCGGAAGATTATCAAAATGCTATGGGAATGGCAGAAGCCTTATCTATCGTAGTAGGATATGGTGGATTTGGCAGCATGGATAATCCGGAGATACAGGCGATATTGGCAGAATTAAGAAGCCAGGGAATAAGTGAAGACAGGATTGCAGTAGTAGAAGCAGCATTAAAAGGTGTAGGAATGTTCCAGTATAGCCAGCCGCTTCGTTCGCTTGCGGGAACCGGTCCGGATAATTTTACGGTCGGACAGTATCTGGATTGTTCCAGCTTTGTCAGATGGAGCTACTGGAGCGCTGGTTTTGACAGTGATTGCAGTACAACGGCTGATTATGCATCGTCATCGTATTTTCATAGAGTAGATCGTTCAGAAAAGCAGCCAGGGGATGTTTTCTGGCATCAGAATGCAAGAGGAGTCAGGCATGTTGTAATTTATGGCGGAAATATTGGAGGCCAAGATCTATATATAGAATGTACCTCGCCTGGGTCGGTTATGACCTATGGGGATTGCTATTATGGAAATATATCAAGCTATCAATATTGCTATCGTTACAATGCGTTTGACTAGGAGGTGTCCATGAAAAAAATATTTTGGATATTTATATGTTGGCTGATTTTGAGCATGGGAGCATCTGCAGCGGACAGCTCGATTATGGCAGAAGCTCAAGAAAATGGAACGATTGAATTTACAGGAGAAGTACCGGACGGTTTCAAAAAAGGACTTATAGTAAGAATCGGAGACACTGATATCGTAAATGGTCAGTGTTTTTTGTTGCCTCAAAGCGGATACATAGCTGAAAAGGAAATGTCTCCGGGAAGGTATTTGGTTAGTGCAACCATTCAGAATACATTTACAAACACAGATTATGATGTGAAATGTACGCCTGGAGAGGTATATGTCAAAGAGAATGAAACGCTGGAAGTGACAGTTACAGTGTTAGAAAAAGGGAAAAACAGTGAGAAAGAAACAACGGAAATAAATGAGAACAGCGTAGAATCGAAGCAACAGGAAGAGGTGAATGTAGAAGAAGCGTCGGAAACAGATGTGGCACAAAAGAATCCATGGATAAATCGAATTACATTGTTGATGGTATGGGTAATATTATTTATGGTTGCAAAGAATTTTATTGATCATGCGTATAATGAAAAATTTGAATGGGTGGTCAAAATCGGATTTGCTGTAATGACTGTGGGAATAGTGATGGTGCTGCTTTTTTCATTCCGGACTGCAGATTTAGAGCAAGCTGCTTCTGACAATACGGATGTAGAGATAGAGAGGCCGGAAATAACATCGTCTATACCGGAAACAAAAGAAGAACTGACAGAGGAACAGACTGAAAGTGAGAAACAGGAGAATCCGTCATACGCCTTAGAGCTGTATATTGGGAATCACATTCTTGATTCGGTATATTCTGGTGAGGATACAGCCTATGGTTATTATGGAGAATTTGGTGCATCTAATGCGGAAGCCTATGCGATATGGGAAAGGCAAAAGGAACAGGATCAAAATGAAATTTATGGATACGATACGACAACAGGGCTGCCGGTATATATGTCAGAAGATTCAAAACTGTACACCTATTCAGGAGTAACACAGATTTTTTATGACCAAAATAATCATTTGCCGGACGATGAAAGAAATAATTTGCGTGATGCAGACGGGTATTGGCTTGCGAACCGTAATACGAGGCCAGAATATGAGATATTAAAAAATGCATTTGAACAGGGCAAAGGGATATTGAACGGTGAGTCTGAGTGGTCTGCAGGAACTGTATTGAGTGATGGTCTAGTGGTTCCTGATGTGAATTTTATTGAAAAAGATGGGAAATACTATGTCCCTGTATCAGAACTGAATGGTTATTTGCCGTATGAGGTGAAGGTCACAGAAACAGAGATTCAGATTATGTATCCGGGAAGTGCGGCTGCTATAAAATTACCCGCGCAAGGTGAAGAGGCTTATGAGTATTTGTTTTATGGAGGATTCGGATATAAGAAATTTACCATGGAGGCAGAATATCCGTTCCAACAAAATGATATCTGGTATGTGGAAGCAACCACATTTTCACGAATAATGGGTATAGATGTGAAAATTGGGGATGGTCTGATGTATTTGAGCAGCGGTGAATATGATTTTCCACGGGAAGTAAGATATATTCCATGGTCTTCTATGGATTTTCAGGATTTTATAGATTTGCATTCGGAAAATGATTCAAATGAAATACTAGGAGAGGAGTAAAGGGTGGCTTGCTAAAAGATCTAATAAAATATATTGAAAAATTGAAAGACGAATCACCAGAAAAGATGAAAAAACTGAAAGCACTTATTGCTTTGAGCATTCTGGGAGCATTTTATCTGATTGGTGTTATTCTTCAAGAGTTTGATACAGAGCTGAAGCTTAAAAATTTACTTTCGCCTGATGGTAAGAAATTTACCTGGAATCCGGTAGTATGTTTAAGATACAGCTTATTTTCAAAAGAGGGATGGATATTATTTTTTGCATTAGTGCTGGGGTTGGTGTTCCTGGGATTATATCTGGTACCTAAACGGGCAAAAATAAATCCGGCAGTAGAGACAGATGATAAGGGGGTAATTCGAAAGGAATATGCGACATATGGATCAGCCAGGAAAGTAGGTGAGGAAGAAGCAGAAAAATATTACGAGGTAGGAAAAGCAAAAGATGTAGATGGTATGATATTTGGCCAGTTTGATAAAAAAGGTAATAGAGTGTGTGCTATGAAGGCTGGTCCAACAGATAATCAAAATGTTTATATTGTTGGTAGTCCAGGAACAGGAAAATCATATGCTTTGATTCGAAGCCTGATATTGCAGTCGGTGAAGACAAAAACCTCTTTTGCGGTAGTTGACAGTAAAGGAGAATTGATTCGTGATCTGTATAAAACCGTAAGAAGTGAAGGATTCGTAAATAAAATTTTTAATCTGGTAGAACCGGAATTCAGTGATTCATGGGATTGCCTGGGGGAATGCTTTGATGAATATGGAGATTATGTCTCAAACAGAGCGGAGGATTTTGTGGATACCCTGTTTGCCAATACCACAGATAACAATAATTCCGGTGATGAATTTTTTGAAAAGGGCGAAAAGAATCTGTTATCAATGTTTGTCAACTTTGTTCTGCAGAGATATATAAAGTATGTCCTTGAAGAATATAAAACAGTTTTGACAGCGCTTATATCCGGCCTGCCGGAAGTGAAGTTTGAGGAGATGCCGAAAACCACAGAGATTTTCAAAAAATGGCGGTATGCCAGAAATATGTACGGTGCCAGGGCTAAGATGTGGAAATTACGGATTCCGATAGAGGAAATAGAAAAAACGCTTGAATTGATCAACTCCTGTATTCGGATGGAGGATGTGTTTGAAGAAGAGAGCAGACGGAAGGTAAAGGCACGTTTGGAAGAATTTCTTGGGGAGGCAGATCCGAAAGAGTTCAACAGTGATGCAGCTCACATTTTTATAGATGAGATGCTGGATAATGAACAGCGCTGGGTCATGAATAAAGTGAATCTGAAAAGATGGTGTTCCCAGGGAATAGCGACAACACACAGAAGCGAACTGCGGGATGTTTTATACGAGCTGCTGCTGTTTTCAGGAAAGACCGATAGTGATGCACAGGAAATGATAGAAACGATAGAGCATGGTGAAGGAACTCCGAGATGTACAATTTCAGAAGTATACTATCTTGTAATAACTAAGAGTACGAAAGAAATAGATGTATTGTTTAAAGATGTGGATAAAAGTTCACCTGCAGGAATCGCATACTGTACATACTGTGATTCTACAGACACAGCAAGACTGTCATGGAAACAGGGATTAACAACCAGGCTTGCGATATTTAAGGATCAAAACATTAGAAGGATCACAAGTAACCGGGATATTGAACTGTCAAAAATGGGAGATCAGCCGACGGCTATCTGGTTGAAAATTTCAGATAAGACAAGAACATATAGCGCATTGACCTCATTGTTCTTTTCATTTCTCATAAGTGATAATTCGGATGCGTTTGATCATGCTGCAGACCAGGATAGGAAATTACCGATTCGTATTATTGTAGACGAAGCTGCAAATGTGGGAGCCATTAAAGTGCTGCCGGTTGCAATAGCAAGCATCCGAAGCAGAAAGATGTCTATTGTTCTGGCAGTCCAGAAAATGAATCATTTGGAAGCGTTGTACGGAGAACAGGAAGCGGAAACGATTCAAGCCTGCTGTGATTATCTGGTGTTTCTTGGCTCAAATGATGAGCAGTCGGCAAAATTTATGGAAACACGGTCAGGTATTGAAACAATACAGGTAGCATCTGAGAGGGAAGCGTACCGAAAGTTCGCACCTGATAGCGCCTTAAAAAATTATATGGTGACAATAGCAGAGGGGCAGAGAAACGTATATAACATGGACGAGATATGGACATTGGAACCGCGAACATTACTGCTGGCGAAAAGAGGTGCATATGTTCTGAAGCTCAATACGTTTGGATGGAATCTCCATCCACTCTCGAATGGCGGGGATCTGCCGCAAATGAGAACGATTGAATATTCGACGGCCAAGGATAAGTATCCATATTTTGATTACTGTATAGATAGCTTCTACTGTGAACAGCCTAAAATTATAGCTATCAGAAAACAGCTTTCCATGGAACTGCCTCATGTAAATTTATTGAAGACTGTCGAAGAAGTGTGCGCGAATTATACCAGGCGATATGAAGAAAGGGAAAAATGGCTCAATGGGACAGAAGAACTTGCCAGAGCTGTTCAGGAACTGGATGATGTGACCGAAGTAGAAGAAATAGAGGAAGTACATGAGGCTGAGAGCGTAAGCACATCACAGGAGAGCGTAGACGGGGCAAATAAGACCGCTGAAGAAGAAAAACATATAGATGAAGGGGTAAGACCAAAAGAGCCGTTAAAACGCGAAATAGAGGCTCAAAATGAAGAGCTGGATGCGCCAATTATAGGAAAAAGCAGACGAAATGTAAGAGGCGGGAAATTGGATTAAATCCCACATGGGAAAAAATAAAGGAGGTCATTATTATGACGGAAAAAGAGAATAAGGCAGTTGTAAATGCGGAAATGGAAGAAGCGATTGCAGAAGCACATCTTCCGGAAGTGATTATTGATGATGGAGCTGAGAAACAGGAAGAGAGCCTTGCAAGACCGGCAAGAATGATCACGGATGATTTTGATCAGGATAACCCGGTAGAGTTTATTCACCCGGAAGATGAAATCCGATTGAAATGGTCTGAGATTAGAAATGATGCTTCCAGAAGACGGATCAAGAATTGTGAGGTGCTGGGCTGTTCCAAAATGCCAAGAGATCAGGGAACCTATATCACCACTAAAATTAACGATTTCAAAACAATTATTCCGGCTGAGGAGTTTTTCCTGGATGGAACTTTTTCGGACAATATTAACGAGACAGACACGAAAGCAAAATGTGAAAGACAGATTCAGATGGCTCAAAGAATGCTGGGAGCTAAAATTTCTGTCATCATTACTAAGGCGATTTCACATTATAACGAGGAGACCGGAGAACGTACATATGCGATTGAGGCCAGTAGAGTAGCAGCTGCTGAAGTACGAAAGAATATTTATTTCTTTGGAAGAAGGGCAGCAAACCGGACTCCAATTGTTGGAGATACCGTACCGGCAAAACTTCTGCTGGTTTCTGATAATTCGGTACTTGTGGAAGCATGTGGAGTTCAGACAAGAGTTCCGTTCCCAAGGCTGACAGGAAGAAAACACTTAACATCTTCCAACGTCTTAGATTATTTCCCAAAGGATAAGGCAATTCCGATGGTGATAGAAGAAATTAACGTGGACAAGGAAAACAGAACTGTGGAGTGGAGACTTTCTCATAGAGCAGCAGAGGATCAGATTCAGAAGACAGTTTTAGATGAAAGCTATATTGGACGGCGGTTTTTAGGAGAAGTAATTTCTGTTACAGAAGATTATTATATTTCTTATTGCGAATCGGAAAATGTAACATGCTCCACACCGATTGATCGGTGCATGACGGAACAGCGTTTGCGCCATGGAGATCAAGTTGCACTGCAGGTATACGGCATCGGGAAGAATTTCCTTAAATGCAACTGTAGAAAAATTTAACCCAACTTGTGTACACCGTGTACACAAGTTGAAGATTATAGGCAGATACCAGAAATAAGGTATCTGCCTGGAAAGGGAAATGATATGAGCTTTGTTGCAGATCCGTTGGAATGTACATTAGATAAGTACAGTGAATTGATGGTGAAAGAACAATGTTTTGAAAGCGCAGATATATTTACTTATGGACGGCAGTATGCGGTTAATGTGGCATACAGGGATAAGATATTAACGGTTCTTTTAAGTACAGTTATCCCAGGAAGTGTAAATTTACAGCGGATGGAAGAATTCTTAAAAATGCTGAATCAGGAAGATATCAATGGGTTTTATTTGGTATCAGAAAACGGCAAAGCGGTTTCAGTTACATATAACCAAAGGGTAGGTGTTCTGGAAGGGATACCAGAACGGAAGACACTTGAAAAAATATTGGATATAGGAATTGCACGAATAGGATTATTTTTGAAAAGATGGAGTGGTGAACAATGGCAAGAGATGATAACAATGAACAGGCAGTGACATACAATATTCCACGGAACTATTTTACTAAGGGGCGTATAGGGGATGTTATATCTTTCCGGGGACTGGTGGAAGGTGGGATTATGAGTGTGCCGTTTGTAAAATTGATTTCTATGTTCCCGATACCGAAAGATTATCGTATGACAGGTTACATTGTGGTAGTTGCTGCATGTCTATTGGTTGGAGCAATCGG
>ERZ791905.1501-NODE-1501-length-15235-cov-4.398682_pt1 | contig 15235 bp, 10 predicted proteins | sample MGYA00510147_ERZ791905 | MGnify/ENA primary metagenome ERZ791905 (study PRJEB30046, sample SAMN00792084) | human gut metagenome | study: EMG produced TPA metagenomics assembly of the A metagenome-wide association study of gut microbiota in type 2...
TGCTTGCCATGCTCGGCGAGCCGGACAGCGTCAGCAACACGGGAGAGATCCAGCGCGAGGACGGCGTGTGGGAAGTCTGCTGGTTCTATAATACCTCCGGCAGCGCGGATGTGCAGTATGATTTGCGTCTGCGATTCACGAACACCGGCATGCGCGACGGCAGCGGCTCGGTACTGAGCGAGGTCTGGACGCAAAGCCCCTGCGATTGGACGCTGGATACCGGCATCGGCATTGGAAGCCCGCAGGAGGCCGTCGAGGCTGCGTATCCGGACGCCGTGTGGACGCATGAAACAATGATCGAGAACGATCAGGAGATTCCGTATGACTTGTACGCGCTCACGTCCGGCGACCTGTTCATGCTGATCCGCGTCGAAGCGGGTGAAGTCTCACACATCAGCTTCGGCGGTCTGAATGCCGAGCACTTCTTGGATGAGGACGAACCCGCTCCCACCGACCCGTACACCTTCACCCCCTACGACACGCTCTCCGGCGGGACGGTCACGGCCTATTCCCGCACGGAAAGCGGTTGGGAAAAACAGGTTCTGACGGAGAAACGGGCGAAGCATCTTGTGACCGCGCTCAACATCATGGACCCGGAACCGAGTGCTGTACAGGGTGAGCCCGTGATCTGGCTGGAATTTGAATCCGGCGGCGTTGCAGCGCTGTACGATGAAAGCGGTGCGGGCGCGATCTACCGTCTGGAAAACCAGTCTGCGTTCGAAGCCGCGCTCTCGTCCGGCGAAGACCCGACAGACGCGCTGACGCTGATCGAATATTGCATCTTCCCGGGCGTCTGGGACGATGTCCTGTCCGCGCTCGAAGCATAAAAACAGGCGCTCCGGCGCGAAAAAGGCGTTTGGGCTGCCGGAGGATGATCGCGCTGTACGGCGGCGGGAACGTCAGCACGTGCGGCTTTTCCTCCGGCGGCGCGCTGCCCGATTTTGAAGCGGCGTGCAGACGCGCGAACGTTCCCTATACGGCGTTTGCCCGCCCCAAAATGGTGCACTGCTACTGTATGCTGCCGGTTTTCCGGGAAGCAAAGGAGGATTTCGGAGATTCTGAAGCAATAAGGGAGAAAACACGATGAAAGACAGCGAATTACAATTTGACCGCACCTGCCATGTGCTGTATTCCAGGCCGTGCAAAAAGGAAATTCTCGCAAAAATCGCGCTGCACTATCCGGAAGCGGAGCGGGAGGCGGTGTGGGAGAAGGTGCAGCGGCAGTATGTGGCCTTCCTTTCCGACTGGCGCACCGACCTCGGCGGCAAAAAGAATTTTCACAACGGCGCAGGCGGCACCTATGACTGCATTGCGATCCTGAGCTACTATGCCGCGTGCCGGACCGTCACATCGTTCCGGGAGATCGAGGAAATGGAGGAAAATCTGATTCTCCCCTCCTTCCGCAAGCTGAAATTTGTGGACTGCAACAAGCCGTTTTTCAGGAAGCTCATGTATAAGGCTTTTACGCGGGCGAAGTCCCTCTGCGACCAGTGGCACGACTATGAAATGGACGTCGCGCCCTTCGCCCCGGACAAGCCGATCTATTATGAATTCACGGCCTGCCCGGCGGCGGAGTTCGCAAACTGCGCCGACCTTGACAGTGCGCCCCCATCGGAACGATGGCAGCCAAGAGGACGCAAAGCAGGAGCAGCCCGCCGATGGCGGGCTGCTCTCATATACGAAAAAACTTTGTCTATTTTTCAAAAAACATCCCCCGGGGGAGCTTCACAATCAAAAAATGCTTTGATAGGATAAAGGCACAGTTCATACACGCCCAATCCTCGAATGCAAAAACGGTATCGCGCTATCTTGGGGAAGAAGTAGCGTGATGCCGTTTTTGCAGCAACTTCGAGCATGAAGAAACGGCACCGGGAGCAAGTACAAATGAAAGGTGAAAGATGATGAAAAAGACAACTCGCTACCTCGCGTCCCTTCTTTTGCATCAAGCATGCATTCCTGCTGCGGCAGCGCGTTATGCTGCCGCAGCGTCTTTATACACCGTTTTCCCGTGAATCAAAACCTGCGTGACATGGATCTTCTCGTCAAAGATACACAGATCTGCGTCGAAGCCTTCCTGCAAAACACCCTTTTTCATGCCGGCACCCATCTGCCGAAGGGGATGAACCGTGACCATGCGCACAGCGTCTTCCAGCGCGATGCCGGCCTGAAGCATGGTGCGGATCAGCCGGTCGGAGGTTGCAATGCTGCCGGCAAAGGCTTGCCGGTTCAGCAGTTTGGCGACACCGTCCTCGACGACGATCGGGATCGGATCATCGGAACTGCCGGAGAAGCTCTCCCGGACATCAAGACCGGTTGGACGAATGGAGTCTGTGATCAGAGCGATATGCTCCGGCTTCTTGAGCTTTGTGATCAGCTTCAGGAGCGACAGCGGCAGATGGCAGCCGTCTGCGATGATCTCGACGTCCATATCATCCAGATAATAGGCAGCCTCGACCACGCCTGCGATCCGGAAGCCGTTTTTTCGGACGACGCTGCTGCATCCGGAATAGAGATGCGTGATATGCCTGTAGCCGATCTCAAACGCCCGGCAGACTGTATCAAAATCGGCGTCGGAATGTGCGATGCTCAATGTGATCCGATTGTCACGCGCAAAGCGGGCAAATTCATCCGCACCGGGCAGCTCCGGCGCAACGCTCCAGCGCCGAAGATGCCCCTCTGCGGCCTCGCATATGGCGTGATATTCTGCTGGGTCAAAGGCCTTGATCTGCTTCTGATTCTGCGCGCCTGCCTGCTCGGGCGAGATATACAGCCCCTCCACATGCAGACCCAGTAAATTGCAGGAGATCCGGGGATCGGCCAACGCGCGGACATATTGCCTGGCTGCGCGGATGGTGTGCTCTGCGCTTGCAGACATCAGGGTCGGCATGACAGAGGTCGTTCCATATTTCAGATGTGTGGAAAGAACGGTGTAATATGTATCGGCATCCGGCTCCATATAGTCGCTTCCGCCAGCGCCGTGCTGGTGGATATCGACGAAGCCGGGGGATACATACTGTCCCTTTGCATCCACACGGCGATAATCCGTGGAGATCGGCGTTATCTCCGGTATGATCGCGGTGATCACGCCGTCCTCCGCCAATAGGATATGCTGCTCCAAGATCCCCTGCGGCGTGAGCAGTCTGCCGCCGCAAATGGCGATGCGTTCCATACGCGCCCACCTTACAGAAGCTGCGAGGCACTGTCCGTGTCCAGAAACATCTGTGCATGCGCGTGGCTGCGGAGAATGGACGCCGGACAGGCGGTATCGATCGGCCCGGTCAGCATGGCTTTGACGGCAGCAGCCTTTGTACGTCCCGGCACTGTGCAGATCAGGTGCGCTGCCTGCATCAGGGCGGGAACTGTCAGCGTCAGGGCAATTTTCGGAACGGCATCAAGTGTGGGGAAGCAGCCGTCATGCACCTGCTGCATACGGCAGACCGCATCAAGCTGAACCGGCTTCATCCAGACGGGATCCTGAAAGTCTGCCACAGCGGGATCATTAAATGCAATATGTCCGTTCTCCCCGATGCCCATACAGACGACATCCGGCGGATTGTCTTTTAGAAGCTCTGTGTAGGCGCGGCAGGCTGCCTCCGGCGTTCGCTTTGCGGGAATCAGATTCACAGTGCGGAACGTTACCCTGCCGAACAGATGCTTTGTCAGATAGCAGCTGAAGGAAGCGCTGTCATCCAGACCAAGGCCGAGGTACTCGTCCATGTGAAAGGCGTTGATCCGGGAAAAATCCAGGTCCTGCCGCAGCAGGCTTTCCAGCATCTCATTCTGCGAAGGCGCAGCGGCAAAAATCACATTTGCAGTTTCCTTCCGTTCCAGAACTGCGCGAATGGCGCTGGCCGCCGCTTCTGCGGCAGCGTATCCCATTGAACTGCGCGAATCATATACGGATGAAAAAAGCGTATCTGTCTGAATGGTTCTGATCAGCATACAGCATCCTCCCAATGTTGATCGATTCTGAATTTTCTGCACCGCGCAATGACCTCGCGCAACTGTGTTCTGGTCAGCGCGTCATTGCTGATGAGATCGAGGCAGTCCGTGCTGAACGTAAGCGGCATATAGTATTGCTCCAGCCGCTGTTCCAGCGTGTCGATCTGCCGCCATAAAAGTGCGGCGCGGTCATCGCATCCTGCATAAAGCGCGGTATAATACTGTCCCATGCGGAGCATGAGCTGCATGGTATCTGTTCCGTAGACCAGAAGCCGGAGGTCTTCCTCCAGTGCATGACGCAGCTGCGCGCTTTGCTGTGCGCTGCGCTGCTGCGCAGGATTTGCCGCTGTGACGATATCGGTACGGATGGCCGCGGTATCGTGTTTGACCGCAGACAGGGTTTCCCGCAGTGTCAGCAGCGCTGCCTGCAGAAGCGACAGCGTTTGCTCCCCGGCTGTGTCAAACGCTTCCGGCGTTTGAAAGTGGTCGTCGACTTGCAGCGGACGCTCCGGTCTGCCTCCGTTCCAGCTTTGCAGCCGGCTCAGCAGGCTTCTGTCCTTCCACGCCCGCCAGCTTGTAATCTGCTGCGAGGCCATGTCGATCTGATCGTATACAGACCGGAGCCGTCCCGCGTATGCACCGTACCGGCGCGAAAGAAATTCCGCTTTGATCTTCGCGATATCGGCGTCCGGGTCCCACGCCAGCTCTGCAAATAAAACCTGTGTCAATGCGCGCATTCCCCAGTTTACCAGCGGGACGTGCATATATACGAAGCCTGCTGCACCGGTGCGGCGGTAGACTTGAAAATCATGCGCCATACTGTGCGTAAACAGCAGCGGAAGATCCTCAAATTTGCTGACATTGTAGTATTCCAGCACCATCACCGGCAGGTGCGGCCGGATCTGATTCCAGCCGGAAAGCGCGCTTGCGTATGCCCGGTTATAGGAACAGCCGGGATCGTCGAAGCCATGCGCATAGCAGCGGACAATGGGAGCGTAAATGAGATAGTCTCCGGCATCCAGAAGATTCTGCGGAATCGGACGCTCCGGCGGCGCAAGCGTGGAGGTTCCTTCATACGCGATCAAGGCCATCTTTACATCGTGATCCAACCGGCCTGCCGCGCGGGCGCGGTCCAGGAAGGAACGAAAGTGTGATGCCATATGCAGCATCTGGTCTGTGCCGTTTCCGAGCGCACGGCAGCGCTCACATGTGCAGACACTCCCCCATGTATCGAGGCCCCAGACGTCGATTTCATCTGCCTCATGCCACGGCCCCATGATGTGCCGCAGCAGTTCCTCGCATAAATATGGAATCAGTTCCGGCTGAGAAACGCAGAACTGCGTCTGCAGTGCGGTCTGCCTGCTTTTGGGTCCGTGGGCAGGTGTTCCGTACCACTCCGGGTGCGCGTCCCAAAGCGTCCGGCCGGATGGGGTCGGACGATCCGGCGCCAGAATAGCCTCAAAAATATGACCGCCATCGCGCATGACAATTCCAAGCTTCCGCATGAGCGCGCGCGTGTTCGGCCGATCTCCATACGCATTCATTCGATTTCTGGCCATCCAGATCAGAAGATCCGCGCTCTCCTTGAGCGCGCCTTCGATGGAAAATCCACGGCCGAGCGTGGAAGCGGACGCATCATGCACGGCGTTCTTCGGCCAGAGAAGGCCGCATCCCGGCTCGGGCGCATATTCTCCCGCTGTACCCGGTTCCAGCCATCGCCAGCCCTGCATTTTCAGAAATTCATAGACGCCGTATAAAACACCGACCCGGCCTGCACCGCGGATCAAAAGACCATCCTTCTGCGGCAGCAGCGCGTATGCGTCCCCAGACGCCGTAAGAGAATCGGCGTGCAATTCGATCACTGCTTTTCCGTTGTGCCGCTGCGAGACAAAGCAAATCTGTGCGTCTGGCTCCATTTGCAGCAAATGTGTTCTAAGCTCCACCGCAGCATAGCTGATCGTGCATCTTGCGCCAGCCTCCGGATCATGTCGAAAATCAATCTGCGCTTCCGAAAATGCCCAGCTTTCTGTCATGGTCTCTGCGGAAGGAAACGGAAGAAGAATTTCAAGCTCCATCGTGTCTCTCCTCCTATTGGATAACGCCCTATCGGACGATCAGGCCGGTCGCCTCATAAAATTGCTGCCCGGCAAGAAGCCGCTCTTTGAGGTTCGATTGAAAGCGATTCTGCGGCACAAAAGCAGCAATTTCATCCGGCTGAATGTCCCAACGGAGCACATATCGTGCAGCTGCGTTGGATGCGGTGCGTCCGACGATCTGAAAACGCTGTTGAAAAAATGAAATATTGGAGTATACTCCAACCAGAGGCAGCAGTGTTTCATCCAGCAGCCAGGAGTGGCAGCTGAAAAACCGGAACGCATACGCTGGGAAGTGTTTTGGAAAAAATGCGCGTGCCCGCGCGAACGAGGTGTCGCACGCCGCAGGATCGAGCGAATCGCCGCGGCAGATGTGCACAGACACCAGCGGCTCGCCCGGTTCAAGTCCAAAAGCCGGGGCGGAAAAGTCCGCCGGCTCCATGCAGAATTGAAGTCGTCCAAGCTGGAACAGCCGCAGCGTCAGATGATTCGTCAGCCATGCGCTTTCGGCAAGGCCGATCTTGCCGCTATAGCTCCAATATTCGGAGGCCCAGCGGCCGATATCGTCGATCGTATGATAAAATACCTCGTCCGGAAGCTGGTGCCTTTGATAATCGTTCAGCAGCTTCTGACTCCAAAGGAGCGCTGCGAGCAGATCCGTCTTGGGATCGCCGCTCCAACGGAGCGTGTCTGCCCTGTAAATTTCGGCGGCCTGGGAAAGTGCCGGAAGCAGCGCTTCTTCAAAGTCCTTTTGATAGAGCGCGTCCAGACCCTGACGGGTATATTCCTGCCGCGCAAAGGAAATCGCCTGTTCGATGTTGTTCATTTTGTACCCAACCTGTAGAGATTTCTCAGGAAGCGCTTTGCGACCGGGTTTTCCTGCCGCAGATCCAACTGGCAGATCACATAGTGCTTGCCCTCGTATAGCTTTTCTGCCGCAGCCAGTACTGGCCCCCAATTTCCCTGTTCGTCCATATTGTTGGACAAAAGAATGGGTGTGAAGCCTTCGACGGTAAACGTCGTGTCCAGCAGCGGCGTGATGCAGTCCTCCTTGGCGTCATACCAGTAGGAGAAGTCCTGCTCCTTGAATTCGTCGACAGCCGGATGCTCCGTTTTGCGGGAGACGAAGTGCAGCGGGAGCATGCCGCAGGGCTTGACGGTCACGGTCTCACCCGCGACGGTATGCAAACCCGGTTCCAGCTTCAGAATGACAACATTGTCGTTCGGTACGACAGTCACGTCCTGAAATACGGTCAGCTTCTGCTCTGTGTCATTGACAACGTCCCCGTTCCCGTCCAGCAGGACGGCGCGGAGCGTCAGCGTTTCGCGGTCTTGCGCGGTCTCTGCCGGGAATTCGGCGCTGGCGATATAGGCTGCGCGGCAGGCGTCCGCGTGCGCGGGGACGCGCCCGGTCTGAATCAGCTTGTTTTGTTCGTTGTAAAGCTCAAAGGCAAGCGTATACGCGCCGGATTTCGCGGTATCATTGCACAGGAACGCTTCGATCTGAATCGTTTCGCCCGCCGTATAGGCAAAGCGGTCGGTGCGTAGCGACACCAGCAGGGGCGCGAGTGCATCTCGGTAGGCAAAATACGCCTGCTTCGGGATGCGCTTGCAGTCCATGATGGACTTCATCCAGCCGCTGGGCCATGCGTCGATGAACAGATGAATGGCGTTCGAGACCATGCGGTCGTCGCGGCGGAATGCCTCGGTCATCATGCGCGCGGCAAAGGCCTGATACCGCTGGCTGCGGCTGATCCAGCCCTGCATATCCTCCTGCGCGTCATAGAAAAAGCCGCTGAAGCTCTTTGTCTGGCTGCGGACAATGCGGCCCGGGTCAAACGGCTCGCGCAGCCATTCGCGCGGGTAGCATTCCTCCATGACCTCTGCCGAGTCCAGCCCCTCTGCGCCGTATTCACCGCAGCCATAGTACCAGCCGGGCTTGGCAGGCAGCCAATAGCCCCGGTGCAGACGGCCAATGTCAATGCCGTGGCCGTTATACCACATGGGGTAGCAGTGGTTATCCGGTATCCCGTCTGTGGGCGGATCATAATCGCCGTCCACGTGCTTGATGACCTGATCGGGGTTCGAGAACTTCACAACAAGGTCACAGCAGGTGAAGAAGTTTTCCAGTTCCGGACGGATCAGATGTCGGTGCGGCTCGTTATTGGCGTTCGGAAACGGCTCGTTGATATAACTGACGACGACATTGCACGGATGCTTACGCACCATGCGCGCCATCTCCTCCGCCTGCCGGATGCCCTCCGGGACGCGGAAGCGGCGCATGACGCCGAACAGCGGAAGATCCGTCTGCGTCATAAGGCCGAGCTTGTCGCAGTATTCGTAGACCTCATCCTGCACCGGCCGCTGCGTCAGACGCAGAAAATTCATGTTGCAGAGTTTGGCCAGCAGAATATCGTCGATCAACTGCGGAAGATCGCCGCGCAGCACGTCCTGCTGCTCAAAGCCCATCGTATTGGCCCCGCGCAGACGGATGGAGCGGCCATTGAGATAGAACATCCCCTTGCGCTGCGGACTTTCTGTGTCCTGCGTAAAGCTGCGCATACCGAACTGCTGTGCAAGGCGGTCGGTGCACGTCCCGTTTACAAGAACGGCTGCATGGAGCTGGTACAAATACGGGGCTTCCAGATCCCACAGCTTTGCGTCCGGCAGGTCAAATTTGAGTTTGTACAGATTCTTTCCGTGCTTGAGCGGCATGGGAATGCCCTTTCCAAGCTCGGACTTGACGGCGGCCTCCGTCAGGCTGTCTCCCATGCCGACAAAGCGCGTCGTCTCCGGCGTAAAGCGGTGGTCTTCAAAGACCGTCTCGGGGAAGTTCTGCCCGTAGAGTGAAAGCGAAATCTCGACCGGGAGGGTATCATATCTGTCGTTCTGAATTTCCAGCCATGCTTCTGCCTTCCCGTCCAGCGGACGGATATAGAGGTCGCTGATATGGACGGAATTTCGGATCTCCACATAGACGCGGTTGTAAATGCCCGTCCCGGAGGGGCAGTGGTGCCAGCCGTCCAGCGGACCGTCCCAGCCGAGACCGGTGGCGGCATAAAGCTTGTCGCCTTCTGTTTCTTCGCTGCCGCCGGGATCGTTTCCCATATAAATATGGTCATTATACAATTCAACTTTCAACCGGTTTGTGCCGTCTTTGACGATGCCTGTAATCTCAAACTCGAATGGAGAGAAGAAGCCTTCATGCTCTCCGCCAAATGTGTCATTGACGGTAACGACTGCACGGTAATCCGCGCCGTCAAAATGGATATAGACCGACTGGCCCGCCAAAAGCGCAGGCAGCTCAAACGTGGTTTCATATGTCTTTTTGCACACGCCGATCGGCCCGCCGTATTCCGGGATCGTGACCGGTTGACCATCGCGCAGAAACGACGTGAGATCCATGCGCCGGCGCAGGCTTTCAAACGCAGGCGCGTGATTTTCCAGAAACGGGCGGTATGCTTCCCGCATGGCAGCAAGCTCGGTTTTCAGTTCTTCCGTTGTAGACAGATGCGGCTTGACTGCGATGGGCTGTGCATCTGCCTGTTCCAGACGGCAGATAACGGTTTCATGCGGAATTGGCGTGACCGGCTCCAGAAGCGCAGCGTTCCCGCCGATGCCGTTTGCCGCGATTTGTGCGAATTGATCCATATATGTTCTCCTTTTCGCTGCTTTTTCGTATCGTAACACAGCGCATATAGGGAGGCAATCTGCGAAAATGACACTTTGGCCCGCAAAAATGTCATATTCGCCACCTATGATTTTTGACCCGCATTCTATTAGAATGCGATACAGAGGATACTGGACCGATGGACGGATATGAGGCAGCTTATGTTTGAAGCATTTTTTACGGATCCCTGTATGCGATACCGCACAGAGGTGATCAACGGCATTGACTTTTACGGGTTGGGATTCAGCATGGTACGCGGCGAATGTGTGGCGGAAGGAACGCTGCGCTGGATGCGGGAAGGCGAAGCTGCGGCCGTGCTCATCACAAATACGAGCCTGCCGGATATGTCTGGGTTTGAACTTGCCAGACATGTCCGCAGACAGTTTCCGTGCCTCCGCGTGATTTTTTTGACTGACACACCGAACCTTGCGGAAGCGCAGCAAGCCGTCCGGTGCGGTGCATATGACTATTTGCCGAAGTCTGACGGGATCGACGCGCTGCGCAGCGCGATGATCCGCGTTTCAGAGGAACTGCACACGGAAAGTCGGGAAGAAGCATATCTGCGCGGCCAGCAAAACTGGGATGAGTGCATTTCGAGACTTCTGAAGCTGCTTCTGGCACTGAAGCCGGGCATCGACGAGGATCACTGGCAAATGTATTCCAAAGTCAAGCCGCTGCTGAGCGATGCTCCGCTGCGCATGGAGGCTCTGCTGGTGCGCTCTTTGATGGAGGAACTGCGCGCAGAAATTTGCCGCAGGGATGAGGCACTGGCCGCGCAACTCCGAAGTAACATGATGGCTGCGCCGCTGGGCATGCTGACCTCCGCGCAGGGAACGGCGGCGTACATGGACGCCATCTGGGCGCTGCTTTCCGAAAAGGGCTATATCACGCAGGAGGACGCGCTGAAAAGCGATCCCATCGGGCGCGCCTGCGTCTATATGCAGTCGCACCTCTCGGAAAAACTGACTGTGCAGGAGCTGGCTGAGTATGTCCACATCAGCCCGCGGCATTTTATCCGGAAATTCCAGGCAGAGATGAACGAGAAATTTACGGATTATCTGGCCCACATCCGTGTTCAGGCGGCAATTCAAATGCTGGAGGCTGGTCGGGATGTCAAATCCATTCCGGAGGCGGTCGGATATAGAGACGAAAAAAGCTTTTATTCCGTGTTCCGGAGGTTCGCGGGCTGTTCCATGCGCGAATACCAGCAGAAACTGAACTTGAGCCAGCGAAAGGAGAAGCAACCATGATAAAGCTATGGAACCAAACCATGCCGCACCGCTGCGTAGAGGATGCGTTTGAACCGTATCTGACGCCATATGACTGTGACGCCGCAAAGACGGCAATTGTCGTGTGTCCGGGCGGCGCTTACTGCGGCCGGGCGGACTATGAGGGAAATGACGTTGGCGCGTGGCTGAATACCATCGGGATAACAGCCTTTGTGCTGGAATACCGTGTTGCGCCGAGTAAAGCCCCGGCGCAGCCGTCCGACGCGCAGCGGGCCATGCGGCTGGCAAGAAAGCTCTGCATGGAGCGTGGGATCGAGCGCCTTGGCATCATGGGCTTTTCCGCCGGGGGCCATCTGGCAGCGACACTGTCTGTCCACTATGATGACGCCTTTTACCCGCCGCAGGATGAGCTTGACAATCTATCTGCCTGCCCTGATTTTACCGTCCTTTGCTATAGTGTGATCGACATGGGCGAGTACCGACACGATTGGAGCCGCCGCTTTCTACTCGGCGATGTGCCGGATGAGGCACAGATCGAATTCTATTCTCCGCAGCGCTGTGTGACAGAAAGCACTCCGCCCGCCTTTCTCTGGCACACAGCACAGGATGCAAGCGTTCCGGCAATCAATTCGATGCTCTACGCCGCTGCACTGCAAAAATGTGACGTGCCGTATGAGCTGCACATCTTCCCGTTTGGACAGCACGGCAAGGCGCTGGCGCTGGATGACGCCTCCGTCGGACAGTGGCGGCAGCTTTTACGCCAATGGTTGGTCAGCATGAAGTTTTTATAAGCGATACGAAAGGCACATGCGGCAGCGCATGTGCCTTTTGCATAATTTCATGCAATCGTCTCTGTGCATATTAACAAAAGAGCAAATACGAATCGTCAAATTCAATGCTGATTTTTTGGCGACAATGCTTAAAATAAACACGCAGATACCAACTGGATGCAGGAATAATGCACAATCAACGCAGTCACAATCACCAGCCATCTTGTCACAATCGCACCTTGGAAATCAAAAACCGAATTCGTAAAATGAAGAAAACAAAAGCGGAGGAACCCATGCGAACCATGACGAAGGAAAGAAAAAAGGAAGGGCCGCGCCTTGGCCACAAAGGCCGGGCGGACGCAAAGGCCAGCCGTCAGCTGCTGCTTCTGTGTATCCCGGCGATCATCGCTTATATCCTGTTCAACTATATACCGATGGGAGCCGCAGTCATCATTCCGTTCAAGAATTATAAATTCTCCAAGGGCATCCTCGGCAGCGACTGGTGCGGCCTTGCAAACTTCAAGTGGATCATCCAGTCCGTCGCGCTTGACCGTGCGCTGCGCAACACGGTGCTCTACGGTCTTCTGTTCATGGTGCTCAGTCCGGTTACAAACGTGATCATCGCACTTTTGCTGTTTGAGATCACAAGCAGACGCCGGCTGAAAACCTACCAGACCATCATCACCTTCCCGAACTTCATGTCGATGGTTATCGTCGGCTATATCGTCTACGCCATCCTCAGCCCGAGAACCGGTCTTATGAACCAGATCATCCAGTTCTTCGGCGGCGACCCCGTTGACGTGTATATGAACGCGAAATACTGGCCGTTCATCCTGACCGTCGTGAACATCTGGAAGGGCATCGGCATGGGTTCCATGATGTATTTCGCAGCCCTGATGGGCATTGATACCTCGCTCTACGAAGCGGCGGAGATCGACGGCGCAAGCCGCTTCCAGAAGATGCTCCATATTTCCCTGCCGCACCTTGTCCCGCTGATCTGCATCTTCACCATCATGAATGCGGGCACGCTCATCAGCGGCAACTTCGACCTTTTCTATGTTATCCCGAGAAATACCTCGACGCTGTACGCAACGACGGATATCCTCAACACCTACGTCTATCGTTCCCTGCAGGAATCCAGCTATGCGATCGGCGCAACGACGGGCCTCATTCAGTCCGTTGTGGGTATGTTCCTTGTTCTGCTGTCCAACTGGATCGTCAAGAAGATCTCCCCGGACAACTCGATGTTTTAAGCGGAAGGGAGAATCTTATGAATCCGAAAATCAAGCACAGCCGCGACAGGGCGTTCAAGCGCTTTGTGTATATTTTCTTTTTCCTGATGTGCGCCTGCTTCGTGCTTCCACTGATCGTGGTTATCTCCGCCTCGTTCACCAGCGAACAGGCCCTGACCTCCGGCGGCTTTTCCCTGCTGCCGCGTGATTTTACGCTCGACGCGTACAAGTCGGCATTCTCCAGCGGAACGCGCGTGCTGCGCGCCTACGGCGTGACCATTTTTCAGGCTGTGGTCGGCACGGTTCTCAGCAGCCTCGTCGCAGCACTGGCAGCCTATCCGCTTTCCAGAAGCAACTTCCGCTTCCGCAGGCCCATCACGGTCTTTATCTTCTTCACCATGCTCTTCAGCGCCGGTATGATTCCGAACTACATTATCTTCGCCAAGTATTATAAGCTGGCGGATTCCATCTGGATCTACATTCTGCCCGGCATCACCGGCGGCGCGTGGAACACCATGGTATTCCGGACGTTCTTCAAGGGCCTGCCCGAGACGCTGTTTGAGGCGGCGTATCTGGACGGCGCGAGTGAGCTGCGCATCTTCTTTTCGGTCGTTTTGCCGCTGTCCACGCCCGTTTTTGCGTCCCTTGGCTTTATGGCGCTGGTCGCCCGCTGGAACGACTATACCACGTCCATGATCTACATCCGCAACGAAAGCCTCTATACGCTGCAATACCTGCTCCAGCGCATGATGGATCAGGCGGAGTTCATGAAGAACCTTGCAAATAATCCCATGATGTCCGGCAGCGTTTCGCTGGACACGAGTATGCTGCCGAGCGAATCGCTGAAATTCGCCATGTGCGTCATCGCGGCGGGCCCGATGCTGGTCGTGTTCCCGTTCTTCCAGAAGTATTTTGCGCAGGGTCTGACGATCGGCGCAGTCAAGGGCTGAGAGAACAGCCTGTTTTATGAATTGTATGCCTGAAAACGAATGGTACCGCGTTTTGAGGCGTTTACAAGAGAAAACGACACCCCATATCACCTAAAATCTAAGGAGGATATCATGAAAAAGAGAACCATTTGCCTGCTCCTTGCCATGATCATGGTTCTGAGCATCGTTCTGGCGGGCTGCAGCAAGACTGCTGAGACTCCCGCTGCGGACGAAACCCCCGCCACGACTGAGCCGGCGGAAACCACCGACAACACCGAAACCCCTGAAGCTCCCGAAGAGACTGCCGAGCCCGCGCTTGAGCAGAAGACCATTCAGCTCATGATCACCGGTTCCGGCAAGCAGGCCAACTCCGACAAGGTCTGGGCCGCTTTCAATGAGCAGCTCCAGCAGTACGTTCCCAACACCACGGTTGAATTCATCGACGTTTCCTTCGATGAGTACAGCGAAAAGTTCTCTCAGGTTCTGGCTTCCGGTGAGGGCGTTGACCTTGCATGGACCGGCTGGCTGATCAACAAGCCGCAGAACATTGCCGACGGCAACCTGATGCCGCTCGACGATCTGCTCGCAGAGTATGGTCAGGGCATCGTTGACGTTCTCGGCGAGAACGTTGTTGAAATCCATCGCAACGCCGACGGCAACATCTACTATCTGCCCAGCTGGCAGGGCCTGTGCGGCGAGCGCCGCGGCTGGCTCGTCGTCACGGAGATCGCAGAGCTCGCAGGCGACACCTGGATCGACGACACCAAGGCTGCTCTCAACAAGTGGCGCAACAACTACTCCGGCATTGAAGACTTCCAGGCTGTTCTGGATCAGGCGACCAAATATCTGGCTGCTGCGAAGGAAGCCGGCAAGCTCGGCGCTGGCATCAACACCGGCCGTGCATTTGGCTGGTCCATGTACAACGGCATGTATTCCTTCCTCGGCGTTGGTGGTGCTGAGATCGGCATCACCTATTGCGACGGCACCTTCACCGTAAAGGACGGCGTTGCAGGCGAACACTACAAGCTGTACGCCAAGACGATGGCCGACTGGTACAAGGAAGGCTACATCCGCTCCGATATCATGTCTGTTGACACCTCCACGCTGACGACCCCGAAGAACGGTGAGATCACCGACACCACCTATGTCTTCAGCTGCGATCCGTATCTGACCGAGGCCGATCAGGAAGCAGCGATTGCAGACGCCGGTATGGACATGACCTACCTGCCCATCGAAGAGAACGCCTACCTCATTCTCGGCGGCGATACCTCCTACGCCATCCCGTACTGCGCGGATGAGCCCGAGCGCGCCATGATGGTCCTCAACGCGATCTACTCCCAGCCCGACCTGTACAACACGCTGATCTACGG
>ERZ791905.1521-NODE-1521-length-15118-cov-5.263161_pt1 | contig 15118 bp, 13 predicted proteins | sample MGYA00510147_ERZ791905 | MGnify/ENA primary metagenome ERZ791905 (study PRJEB30046, sample SAMN00792084) | human gut metagenome | study: EMG produced TPA metagenomics assembly of the A metagenome-wide association study of gut microbiota in type 2...
TGGAGCTGCTCCATGCAAGGCTTATACGGACGAACACCTGCGTGAACGGCTGCCGGTGCGACTATACCATCTGCGGCGACCGGGACCCGTATGTAAAAGAACATCCCGAATATCGGGATGAAGCCGGATTCCGGCGAAATAAGTAACAATTCACGCTAAGGCGGTGAGGCAAATGGAAACCTTTCTCGGAATACTGATTCCCTTTCTCGGCACAACTTTAGGTTCGTCCTGCGTATTTTTTATGAAAAATACGTTTAGTGATTTGATACAGCGTTCCCTTGCCGGTTTTGCCGCCGGTGTGATGGTGGCGGCTTCGATTTGGAGTTTGCTGATTCCGGCGATAGAGCAATCTGAAAGTATGGGGAAGTTGTCCTTTCTCCCTGCCTTTATCGGCTTTTGGAGCGGCGTGCTGTTTTTGCTCCTGCTTGACCGTTTGATTCCTCATCTTCATGTGGGAAGTGAACAGGCCGAGGGTCCGAAAAGCAAACTCGGGCGCACCACCATGATGATGCTGGCGGTGACCTTACATAATATCCCGGAGGGAATGGCAGTCGGCGTGGTGTATGCAGGCTTTCTCTCGGGCAATACGCAAATTACAGCGGCAAGCGCACTGGCGCTGTCCCTCGGCATTGCCATTCAGAATTTTCCCGAGGGTGCGATCATCTCCATGCCGCTCCGGGCGGAAGGGGAAAAGAAAAGCAAAGCGTTTCTCGGCGGCGTGATTTCCGGCGTTGTCGAGCCTATCGGCGCCGTGCTGACGATTGTCGCCGCACAGTTCGTTATTCCTGCGCTACCATATCTTCTGAGCTTCGCCGCAGGCGCGATGCTCTATGTGGTGGTAGAGGAGCTGATTCCGGAAATGTCACAGGGACGGCACTCGAATCTTGGAACGGTGTTCTTTGCGGTAGGATTCAGCGTGATGATGGTGCTGGATGTGGCACTGGGATAAGGAAGTAAATGATGATTTTACAGGTGATTTTGGAAGGCATAGGACTTGGCGTTCTGCTCGTTATTGTTTGTGCCATCGCCTATGTGCCGGTCATCTTATCCGTGATGAATCTCATTGACCGCTTTTTGATTGATGGCTATTGGATGGAATATACGAGCACATGGAAAATCCCGGGAACGAAAGACCTAAAACCCTACATCACAGCCAAGGATAAGGGCAAAAAGTGGCTGTTCGGCACAGTGGGCATGGCGGTCATTTCGGCAGTGCTGGCGGCAATTATGACGGTTTTTATTCACGGAGGAAGGAACCTATGAAATATAAAATTGAGAAAAACACCGTGCAGGAGACGCTGATCATTCCGCTGTATGCCAGAAAGGTATGTTCGCAGCTGTACCCGAATCTCTATCGGGATGAAACGGCTGTCAGCTTAATCAATGAAATTGATTACGACTTTTCAGAGGCAGAGAAAAATTCTCGCGGCCTGATGCAACGCTTCGGCTCGCTGGAGGTTGCCATGCGACAGAACGATTTGGCTTTTGAAGTAAAGGACTATTTGAAAATCCACCCCAACGCCGCAGTGGTCAATCTCGGTTGCGGGCTGGACAACACCGGCAGAAGTTGCGACAACGGCAGCTGCAAGATCTACAATCTGGATTTTCCGGATGTCATCGCCGTGCGCAATAAGCTCCTGCCCGCCGGAGATCGTGAGGAAAACATCCCATGCGATTTGAATAATACCGAATGGTTTTCAAAAATCGATGCATCGGGCGGTGTGGTTTTCTTTGCCTCCGGCGTGTTCTATTATTTTCTGACCGAGCAGGTCAAGGCACTGGTGCAGCGAATGGCAGACGCTTTCCCCTGCGGTGTGCTGGTCTTTGATGCTGCCAATCGGACGGCAGTAAAGATGATTGCAAAAACATGGCTCAAGAGCGCAAAAATCAAGGACGTGGGCGCATATTTTGCTGTTTCGGACGCGAAAAGCGAGCTTTCTCCGTGGGACAGCCGCTTGCAGGTCACAAGTCGCGGCTATATGCTGGGCTACAACGATTTGAAAGACCCGTCCGTCAGCGGATTTTTCCGTTTTCTTGCAAAGGTCGGGGATAACAGGATGAAAATGCAAATTGTGAAGATCAGATTTGGAGGCAGAAAATGAAATACTTGGGTATGCCCATGGGGATGTGGGCGCTGTTTGCAGGCTCATTCCAAAAGCAGCTGACGGCTGTGTTTGGTTATGATTCCGATACAGCAAAAGGTATCGCTAAAAGTGCAAAACCAAAATACAAAGCAATTATCTCAGACCTGCCGGAATTTGAAAAAGCGGATCGCTTCAAGATGAACATCGTCAACTGCACAATGATCGGCGCATTCATTCTCTCCATGCCTGAGCGCCCGGACGTGGAACGACTGGCGGTCTACTACGCCAATGCCATGATGACAAAGCCCATGAAATGGTTCTGCCGCAAGAGTGGGAAGAGTAAATTTACCGAAAAGGACATTGACGGCATGAAGGCCACCGCAGTCTTGAAAGCCGCCGACCGCAACCCCTACTCGTGGAACATGGAGTTTTACGAATATCCGGACGGCAGCGGCTATGAGGGACGCTTCACCAAATGCGGCATCTGCGTGCTGATGAAAGAACTGGGACTATACGACCTGACTCCCGCCCTGTGCCATCTGGATTACACCATGAGCGAAGCAGGCGGCGTGACCGACTTCGTGCGGCAGTATACGCTCGCCTCCGGCGGGCCGTATTGCGATTGCGGCTATAAGAAAAAACAGTTATAACACATTTTAAACGCTGAAATATCCACCCACTATGCGGGTGGATATTTATTCTATGCATATAAGTTTATATCGTCCAATTTTGTGAGGCTGTTTGACGTTCAATCATATGCCTAAACAATCCGTTTTTATTCATAAGTTCATTTGGAGTGCCGGATTCTGCAACGGTACCGTTTGCCAGCAAGATAATTTTATCGGCATTTTCAACCGTTCTCATTCGGTGCGCTATGACAAGAACGGTTTTGTTTTTGATAAGCCGTGACAATGCCGTTTGAATAAGCGTTTCGTTTTCGACATCAAGAGAAGCCGTAGCTTCGTCAAGGAGTATTATAGGTGCATTTTTTAGAAATGCACGGGCAATAGATATTCTTTGGCGTTCTCCTCCCGAAAGATTGCAGCCATTCTCACCGATTTCGGTATTGTAGCCGTTCGGCATTTTACTTGCAAATTCATCGCAGTTTGCAAGTTTTGCAGCAAAAAGAACTTCTTCATCAGTCGCATCTTTTTTACCAAGACGGATATTTTCAAGAATTGAGGTATTGAAAAGTGTTACATCCTGGAAAACAATTGAATAAAGGCTTAAAAGTGTTTCAGGTTCTATTTTGGAAATATCCATACCGCCGACGGTAATTTTGCCGCCCCCGGCATCCCAAAATCTTGCCGCAAGTCTTGAAACAGTAGTTTTGCCGCCGCCTGACGGACCCACAAGCGCCGTAACTTCTCCCTGCTTGGCGGTAAATGACACACCCGTCAAAACCTTAACATCATCATTATAAGAAAAGTTTACATTATCAAATTCAATGTCATAACCGTCATTTGTAAGCTTTGCATCGCCCGACTGAATATCGTGGTCGAGTATTTCATTCATTCTTGCGACATTCGTCTTAGTGGTGATTATTGCCGCCAGATTTTGAAGTGCTGCCTGCATTGGGTCATAAAGACGAGAAACAAGGAGAAGAAACACAAAGAAAGTAAGAACATCAAGTTCGCCCTTTATCAATAAGGATGATCCAACTAAGGCGGTTGTTGCTATACCGAGCTTAAGAATCATTTGAGCACTCGCAACAAATACCGCCGTGCCAAATTCACCTTTAAGTGCTCTCTCCTCAACATTATCAATCTTTTTATCAAGAGTGACTAAATATCTGCCCTCGGCATTATTTGATTTCAAATCTGCTATCGTATCGATACACTCTTGAATACCGTTTGCACAGGCAATTTTTGCTTTCATTGATTTATTGGAAAGTCTTTCCTGCACCTTGGACGAACAGCCGACAATAATAAAGGCAACAGGCAAAACCCAAAGTGCCGCAATTGCCATTTTGGCATTGAAGAAGAAAAGACTGATCGCCACTATTACCGTAGAAATCATTGAACCGACAAATGGCGGAATAAAGTGAGAAAATGCGGTTTCAAGATAAGTACAATCTGCCATAATCGTGCTTGTTAAATCTGCCAAGTCTTTTTTTGCGAAAAAGGAAAGCGGAATTTTTCGTAACTTTTCGGCAAGAGTGAGTCTTCTTGTTCCTGTTTCAACATAGGTTGCAAGAAAAGTTGAATTATATTGCCAAAGCGTTACACAAAAAACAACAAGCAAACATATAATTGCTCCGCCTGCAAAGAAAAATGTATTGCTTTTTACACTTTTATTCAATAATCCTTTAACAAATAAATACAACAGGGTTACGGGAAGCATAAATGAAATATTTTGCAAAGTACAAGCGACAATACCCTTTATCAAGTCTTTTGCACCCTGCCTTGAAAGCGCATATCTGTGCATAAGTTTTTCAATCATTTCAATTCCTCCTTTGCCACCTTCCATTTAACCGATGTGAGATAATTTTCAAGCATTGTTGCAAACACACCGTTTTGTTTGCAGAGTTCTCCTGATTTACCTTGTTCAATCAACTTACCGTCTTTTAAAACATATATGCAATCCGCATTTTGAACCGTTGAAAGTCGGTGAGCAATCATAATAACGGTTTTGCTTTTTGAAAGTTCATTGAGAGCCTTTTGAATTTTAACCTCGTTGTCAGGATCCGCAAAAGCGGTTGCTTCGTCAAGAATAACAATCGGTGCATTTTTAAGAATTGCCCTCGCAATAGCTATTCTTTGTGCCTCACCGCCGGAAAGGTAAACACCGTTTGAACCGATAACGGTATCAACTCCGCTGTCAAACTTTTCGATAATGTCCGTACATTGAGCCATTTCGAGTGCCGACATAACCTCATTCATATCCGCATTCGGCTTTGAAAGGCGAACATTCTCAAATATACTGCCTGTGATCAGTTTACTGTCCTGGAACACATATGATACGGCGTTTGTCAAATCCTCTTTTGCGATGTTTTTAACATTAACTCCGCCTACAAGAACTTCACCGCTGTCCGCGTCAAAAAATCTTGTAATCAGGTTTGCGAGCGTTGTTTTGCCACCGCCTGACGGACCGACAAATGCAACTGTCTGACCTGATTTAATATCAAGCGAAACATTGTCAATTGCCTTGACCTCTCCGTCATAGCTGTAGCTTACATTTTTAAGTTGAACAGATGCATCTGTCGGTTTTTGACATTTTGTTGATTCCAAAGGTGAAATGTTCATAACGCTGTCGATTCTCTTAAATGCATCGGCAACAATCATTTTGTTTTCGCTTTGAAACATTATCTTTGTCATTGTTACTGTTAAAATCGGAGTGATAATTACATAAAACAAAATATTAAGTATCAACGCATTTGTTATTTCGCCTTTTGCAAAAATCAATCCGCCGAAAATGATAAATGCAAAAATGCCGTTAATCAGCATAGTGAACATTGCCATTGGCAAGCGTAGATTTTTTGTATAGGCGATTGCCCATTGGCTGTAAGAATCAATAGATTTTTTAAATTTTCTGAAACTGAATACACTTTGACCGAATGCCTTTACCACAGGAATACCTCTGACATATTCAACTGCCTCGTTTGACATATTGTCAAGTGCGTTTTGATATTCCTCCATTTTCTGACGGAGGGTTTTGCCTGTCATAAACACCATCATAATTAAAAATGACAAAGCAATGGGAATGAGAGAAATTAAGCCGAATCTCCAATCAAAAACAAATAAAAAAATCAATAATCCTACAGGCGTTACAACTGAACCAACCATATCGGGAAGTTGATGAGCAAGATATGTTTCGGTTGCAGCCGAGCAATCATTTACAATTTTGCGTAGCTTTCCGCTTCCGAATTTTTCAATTTCTCCAAGAGGTAATTGCACAATTTTGTGCATCATCTGTTTTCGCATATTTGCCTGAACTCTAAATGCACTTGTGTGTGAGCACATCAATGAGGCAATGTAAATCATCATAGACAACGCAGCAAAGACAACCGCAAAAATACCGTTTTTCACAATATCTGCAGCGTTTTCAAAATTTGGCATAACCTCAAGCACCTCTTTGATTATCTTCCATATATAATAAAACGGAAGAAGAGCAAGTGCACTGCTGACACCGCTGAGCAATAAAGAAATATAAGTCAGGCACTTATAATTCTCCGCAAATCCCATTAGCCTTAAAAAATTCGACTCGTTTTTTTCTTTCAAATTAATTCCTCCTATATAAGTATTCAGTTAGCTGTCACTAACTCATATCTAAAAATTAAAGGACTTAAAGCCCTAAAATTTTTGACCAACCTGCGATATAAAAGTCCTGGAATTCGCTTACATATTTTTTAGCGTTTTCTTTTTTCATATCGTGTTCAATAAGCTCAAATATACCCGAAAACATACCGCTGACAATCATATGGCAAACCGCTTTTTCTATGTTTGGAACATGCTTGCCCTGCGAACGCAAAGCGTCTATGAATTGATAGGTTTCTTCAACTTCAATTTCCACCATATTATGAATAAAGTTCTCGTATGATGTGCCTTCGCTTTTACAAATGATTAGCTTAAATTCGTCAAAATGTTCATAAATATAATTAACAATTTCGTTAAGGCTTGTTCGGCTTTCAACTCCCATATGGTTGATTTTTTCTTCATCTGAAAGTTCTTCAAAGGATTCCTGTGCAGACATAAATATGTTCATTATAGCTTTTGCGTGCTCTTCAACAAGAGCGGCAAAAAGTGCTTCCTTGCCTGAAAAATAGCCATAAAACGCACCTGTTGTTACACCGGCGGTTTTTACAATATTACGAAGCGAAGCAGAATTAAAGTCTTTTTCCAAAAATTCTGCTTTGCCTGCCGACAATATATTTTTTAATGTTGTTGATTCCTCATTCGACATTTTTTATGCCTCATATAACACTGTTATATTATGTTTAGTATAACGCCGTTATATTATTCTGTCAAGCGTTATGATTCGATTTTTCAAGCAATATAATATATTATGTGAATTTTTGCCTAATAGCGTCAAAAATTGTTGACATCAATAATTTTTTGAGTATAATAAAAATTAAGAATTGGGTTAGGCAATGCTAACCTTTGTAAATATAACAAACCGAAAACGAATTTAAAAGGAGATTTTATTATGATTAGTGAATTGGCGGCATTTGCAGGCGGTGTGCTGTTTGGTACGGCAGGAGTTAAGGCTTTGGGAAGCAAGGATGCAAAAAAAGCATATGCTCACACTGCGGCTTTTGGTTTGAGAGTTAAAGACTCTGTGATGAAAGCAGTAACAGAGGTTAAAGAAAACGCAAACGATATTTTGGCAGAGGCTAAAGAAATTAACGAGAAAAAAGCAGCCGAAGCACAGGAAAAAGCAGAACAGAGCGTTATTGAAAACGCAGCTGCCGCAAACGCATAAATTATTAAAAGGCTGTCTTTATGGCAGCCTTAAATTTTTGAGGTATTTGGTATGAAATGTCAAATCTTGCACGAAACAAAAAACAGAATGAGAGTGCATTTTTGTAAAGAAAATATGACAATTGAAGAAGCGGATAAGGCAGATGCTTACTTGAAATCAATTCGCGGAATTGATGATGTTACAGTTTATGAAAGAACCGGCGACTTGATTATTTATTATTCTTTTGACAGGAGCGAACTGATTAGAATTCTTGCTCACTTCAGCTTTGAAAATGATGAAGTGAAAAATATTGAGATTGTCGGCACAGCAAGGCTTGTTCAGCGTGAATATGAAGAAAAGCTTATTATGACAATCACTTTGCGCTATTTCAGAAAAATATTTTATCCTTTACCTTTAAGAATTGCTCTTGCTTATATTAAATCTATAAAATATATATTAAAGGCATTGAAGTCGCTTGCCAAAGGACAGCTGAACGTTTCGGTTCTTGATGCTGTGGCAATTACGGTTTCGCTGATAAGAGGTGATTTCGAAACGGCTTCAAGCGTTATGTTTTTACTCAAAATCGGCGAAATTCTTGAAGAGTGGACCCACAAAAAATCTGTCAGTGACCTTGCAAACACAATGTCGCTCGGAATTGAAAAAGTGTGGTTAAAGAATAAAAATCATGAAGAGGTTTTAGTTTCTGCAAACAAGGTTAATGTAGGCGACAAAATTGTTCTTCGCACAAGCAATATGATACCGCTTGACGGTGAGGTTATCGACGGAGGCGTAACGGTTAACCAATCAGCTATTACGGGCGAAAGTGTTGCCGTGAACAAAACGGTGGGTTCTCGTGTGTATGCCGGCACGGTTGTTGAAAGCGGCGAGTGTATTATAAAGGTTACGCAGATTAACGGTCAGGGCAAATACGACAGAATTGTAAAAATGATTGAAGATTCGGAAAAGCTAAAATCATCACTTGAAAGCAAAGCATCAAACCTTGCGGACAGGCTTGTTCCGTTTAGTTTGTTCGGCACGATATTTACATATGCAATTACACGAAATGTAACAAAGGCGTTGTCTATTCTTATGGTGGATTATTCCTGTGCATTAAAGCTTACAATGCCAGTTGCAGTTTTGTCTGCTATCAACGAATGCAGTAATTATAACGCAACCGTTAAAGGCGGAAAATACCTTGAAGCGCTCTCAAAGGCAAATGTTATTGTCTTTGACAAAACCGGAACGCTGACAAACGCACAGCCGAAAGTTGCAGACATCATCACATTCGGCAACAACGACAAGGCTGAAATGCTCAGACTTGCCGCTTGCCTTGAGGAACACTTCCCACACTCGGTTGCAAATGCCGTTGTTAATGAAGCTAAGGCGAGAGGTCTTGACCACGCCGAACAGCATTCAAAGGTTGAATATATTGTAGCTCACGGAATTTCAAGCCTTGTCGGCGACGAAAAGGTTGTTATAGGCAGTTATCATTTTGTTTTTGAGGACGAAAACTGCACCGTGCCGCAAGATGAACAAGACAAATTCAATACAATACCAAACGAATATTCACACCTTTATATGGCAATCAACCGCACACTTGTTGCCGTGATTTGCATTGAGGACCCTATAAAAGACAATGTTAAGCAAACGCTTGACGATTTGAGGACAAACGGCATAGACAAAATTGTTATGATGACCGGTGACAGTGAACGCACGGCAAAGGCTGTTGCAGAAAAATTGGGAATTGATGAATACCATGCGGAAGTTATGCCCGAGGACAAAGCTATGTTTATTGAAAAAATGCAAACTGACGGCAATTCTGTTATTATGGTGGGCGACGGCATAAATGATTCACCGGCATTGAGTAAAGCAGATGTTGGAATAGCAATAAGTTCAGGTGCTGCAATAGCAAGGGAAATTGCGGATATAACCGTTTCAAGTGATGATTTGAATTCTCTTGTAACGCTTAAAGAAATAAGCAATCTTTTGATGGCAAGAATCAGATCGAATTACCGTTCTATTATGTCGTTTAACACTGCATTAATTGTGCTTGGCGTTGTTGGAGTAATCCCTCCGACAACCTCGGCTTTTTTGCACAATGCTTCTACTCTTGCTTTTACATTAAAGAGTATGACAAAACTGATGTAAATTCTGTTCCGTTCGGAGATAAATTATTATTTAATGTTAATTTAAATAATAATGCGGATTTAGAGTTTCTTTTGACACCTCATTGTAGGGTTCGCAATTCCTCATACGAATTTGCTATGTTAATCAAAAATGAAATTCCGAGAGATTTTTGAGAGACGTAAAGTCTGAAAAATGGCTTAAATAGGCGGTTTTGAAAAAAGATTGCGAGCCTCTGACTCCGTCATTTAAGGTTCGAATCCTTATACCTCTGCCAAAGAGGAACGAGATACTCAATCGAGTATCTCGTTTTTCTTTTGTAAAAAGAAATTAAGGATTCGAAGAATCGTTATTACGAGCAGAGCGAGTAACATCGTTCTGTCAAGTCTTTAAGGTGGAGATTTGCAAAGCAAATACTACCGTGACTTGACAGGTTGATATAATCTGCCAATACCTCGGAACATTCGTGTTCCGAGGCTTTTTTATGCCCGAATACTGCTTTTTATGGCGGTATTCGGGCACTTTTTCTTTGCCTCAAAATCTTGTGAGAGTTTTTGAGAGATTCTAAGAGACAGCAAATTTCAAAATTCCAAATCCGTTTTGGTGCGATTTAGGGCATTTATGACTGAGACTTTTGAGAGACATCGCTCAAATCAAAATCGTAACACGAATTGAAATGAGCAAAAAATTTGAGAGACATTTCAAGAAAAAAGAGGGCATAAACTATTAAAACTTTATACCCTCACTTTAAGTTTGCCCTTATCTATTCGTTATCCTATTCAGTTTAAAACTCTGTAAATACTGCCAACACTATTAGTTTAGCAGGATTTTATTTTTCTTTCAACCTGTAATTTTATTCAAGGTTATATTTCTTTCTATATTCTCTCGGAGTGATTCCAAAATGATTTTTAAAGGTAATGTTAAAATTTCTGATTGTTGAAAATCCGCATTCATTTGCAATTTCACAAGAGGTTTTATTTGTGTATTTGAGCAGTTTCACAGCTTCATCAAGTCTGATTTGATTGATATATGCAGAAAAATTCATACCGAAATTCTTTTTGAAAATACCAGAAATATAATGATAGCTATAGCCTAAATCGGCACACATTTTTTTAAGGGACAAATCATTTTTGATGTTTTCTTGAATGTATTGGGAAATCTGACTGAGCAGATGATAATTCTTCTGTTCGTATTTTCCTTTCAATCCGGAATCTATGATTGAGGCACAGTACTTATATAGCACTGCTTTTTGTTCAAATATATTTTTATTCTGTTCACTCAGTGTATTTAAATCTTTGTGCATAAAAGAAAAAACAGGACTTTCAAAGTCAAAGTTCTTAGTCGTATCATAAAAATCCTGTAACATATCGGGGGAATAAATGCAGCTGAATACATCGTTATATTCTATTGTTTCAAATGAATGAATTTGATATGGCGAAATTATTATGGCATAGTTTGGTTTTATTATATATTCAGTGTTTTCAATGGTAACTTTGAGTATTCCTGCTTTTATAAATATCATTTCATAACTGCGGTGTGTATGCTGACCGAAATTCAGATTGTGAATATCTATTGTGTGATAATAAGCATTGCCGCTTCTTTTGCTTTCGAAATCAATCATGTCCTTAAACCTTAACTTTTTTCTGTAATTATATAACAAGGTTCTTGAATTTTCAACGAATATGTTTAATAATAAAATTGAGGTGAATTATATGAATAATACGGTTATAAAAGATAATGCAATTATTTTTTCAAGATACGGTGAGGTGGTAAGAATTACTGCCTGCTATAATAATTCAATACGCTTTGAGGCTTTCCCTGAGGGCAGAATATATAATGAAAATTTTACACTGATGCCACAGGCAGCAGATGCAAAAATTACGGAAGATGAATATTCTGTTTCAATGCAGGTCGGCACGCTGACAGCTAAGCTTGAGCGAAGCGGAAAAATTATATTTTACCATGATGACAAGGTGATTTTAGAGGAAAAGCCCGAACTTGCATTTAACGGCGGTTTTCGCCATTACGAGTGTAAGCCGAGTGGAGCGTGGTCTGCACGTGTAACCTTCAAGCCAAATGATAATGAGCATTTTTACGGTATTGGTCATGAGCCTGTGGGAAAATTTGATTTGAAAGGTTGTTCTTTTGACATCAGAAATGTAAATACAAAATGCACAATACCGTTTGTGTATTCGTCACTTGGATACGGCTTTTTGTGGAACAACCCTGCTATCGGAAATGTAGAACTGTCAAACAACCGAACACGCTGGAGCGTGAATGCAACAAGAAAAATTGATTACATAGTGATTGACGGTAAACCGAAGCAAACAGCACAGGCACTTGCAGATTTAACAGGTCATTCGCCGATTATGCCGCACTGGGCAACGGGCTTTTGGCAGAGCCGTTTAAGATATGAAACGCAGGATGATTTGCTTGCTGTTGCAAGAAGATACAAGGATGAAGGAATTCCCCTTTCTGTTATTATAGTTGATTATTTCCACTGGACAGAGCAGGGTGATTATAAATTTGACCCAAAATATTGGCAGGATGTCAAGGCTCTGACGGATGAGCTGCACAGCATGGGCACAAAACTTGTTGTATCCATGTGGCCGACAATAAACGGAGCAAGTGAAAACTATAATTATATGCGTGACAACAATATGTTAATGCGCACAACAAAGGGTGCGGACAGAGTGTTCAGCTTTTATGGCTGGCAGAGTGAAATTGATGTCACAAACCCTGAAACACGTAAGTTTGTTTGGAGCAAGCTGAAAGAAAATTATATTGACAACGGTGTTGATGCACTTTGGTTTGACGAGGCAGAGCCTGAGATTCACCCTGAGGATTTTGATAATCTGATCTGGTATAAAGGCAGAGGTGATGAGGTTGCCTTACTTTATCCGTATTACTATTCAAAAATGGCATATGACGGATTTAAGGAAATAGGCATTGATGACAGTGTAACACTTGTTCGCAGTGCATATACCGGCAGTCAGAAATTCGGTGCACTTGTGTGGAGCGGTGATGTATTTTCGACATTTGAGAGTTTGTCCGAGCAGGTTAAAGCCGGTCTTAATATGTCTATGTGCGGTATTCCTTGGTGGAACACCGATATCGGCGGATTTTTCGGCGGTGATACGCAGAGTGAAGAATTCAGAGAGCTGATTGTTCGTTGGTTTCAGTACGGCGTGTTTTCTCCTGTTATGCGTCTGCACGGCAACCGTAACCGTCATGGCGAAAAGAGCAATCTTAAAGAGCCATCAGGTGATCCGAATGAGCTTTGGAGCTTCGGTGAACGCATTTTTGAAATACTGAAAAAGCTTGTTTTTCTTCGTGAAAGACTCAGACCGTATATTGAGCATCATATGAAAATTGCATCCGAAAAGGGTTATCCTGTAATGCGTCCGATGTTCTTTGATTTTCCTGATGATAAGGAATGCTACACTCTCGGTGAGCAGTATATGTTTGGTGATGATATTTTGTTTGCACCGATTGTAAACAGAGGACAGACTAAAAAAACAGTTTACCTTCCTGAAGGCGAATGGATATTGACAAAGGATAAAAAGGAATACGGCAAGGGTTATCATACTGTTACAGCAGAAATTGATGAATTTATTGCATTTGTCAGAAAGGGTGCAGAGATTATAGAATGCTTTGCGTGAGGAAAAATTATGACAACTAAGGAATACTTACAGCAGATAGATGATGTAATCACAAACGGAAAATATAAAGATAGTTGGGAGTCTTTATCCAATCACAAAACACCGGACTGGTATCATAACGGCAAGCTCGGAATTTTTATTCACTGGGGAATTTACAGCGTACCTGCCTACGGCAGTGAGTGGTATTCAAGAGCAATGTATGATAAAAACTGCCGTGAGTTTGAATATCACAGGAAAACCTATGGCGATAAATTCGGTTACAAGGATTTTATCCCTATGTTCAAGGCTGAAAAATTTAATGCAGATAAATGGGCAGCACTGTTCAAGGAAAGCGGTGCAAAATTTGTAATGCCCGTTTGTGAACATCACGATGGATTTGCAATGTATGATACGCAATTTAACCGCTGGAATGCCACAAAAATGGGGCCGTGCCGAGATGTTATAGGCGAAATAAAAAGTGCCTGCGAAAAACAGGGTTTATCTTTTTGTGCATCAAGCCACAGAGCCGAGCATTATTTCTTTATGAATATGGGCAGAACATTTGACAGTGATGTAAATGATGAAAAGTACAGAGATTTTTACGGACCCGCTGTTTATTGCCCTGAATGGGACAGCCATACAATACACAAAACGACAGCAGATACTTATTCCATCGGTGCAAGTAAAGAATGGCTTGAGGACTGGCTTGTGCGCACCTGCGAACTGATTGATAAATATCAGCCAAAGATTCTGTATTTTGACTGGTGGATTCACAACCATTCCTTTAAGCCGTATCTAAAAAAGCTGGCAGCTTATTACTACAACAGAGCAGAGGAGTGGGGCGAAGAGGTTACCATCAACTATAAGCATGAGGCATTTCCACCTACTGTGGCAACCTTTGATGTTGAGCGCGGTGCGTTAACGTATATTTCACCAATCCCATGGCAGACAGATACGGCAATCGGTAAAGATTCATGGGGCTACAGAAAGGACAATACCTATAAAAGCACGAGGCAGATTATTACCGATTTGATTGATATTGTCAGCAAAAACGGTATGCTGCTGCTCAATATCGGTCCTAAACCAGACGGAACAATTACCGATGAGGAAACGCAGGTGTTAAAAGAACTTGGCGAATGGATGAAGCTGAATGGTGAGGGCATTTACGGTACAACCTTTTGGAAACAATTCGGCGAGGGTGATGTGAACAATGAGGAGGGCTTTTTTAAGGACAGAGAAGAAAAGGCGTTTACAGAAAAGGATTTCCGATTCACATATAAACGCGGTTCAATATATGCTTTTCAAATGCGTCCAAATGGTGAAAATGCTGTTATTAAGGCATTGAAAAAGCACAATCCGCACGATTTTATCATAAAAAGGATCACGCTGCTTTCAACAAGTGAAACGCTTAAATTTGAAAGAAATGATAATGAATTGATTATTAAAGCAAACGAGAACTTTAACAACAGCAGTCCAATCTGTTTTAAAATAGAAATTGATTAGGAGCAATTTATGGAATATAGTTTTGATATAAATTCTGAAACCGAAAAATTTGAACTGTATTATTTAAAATGTATATTTGCAGGCAGAGCACACGATGGCTTTTATATTGTTTATCCATCAAAAAATGCAAAGGTAGCGCTTTACTGTGTTAGATTTATGATGTTACTTCTTTTGGAATTCTGTGATATATTGTTCATGTTAATTATCGAGAAATCAGCGAACATGCTTTTTTGATAATTACTCTCCCTTGTTCCAAGAACTCGGTCAATTTCTGTTTAAAGATTTCTTTTCCCGGTATTTTCTGTCCCTCTGATTTCCTCATGATAGAAATAATCCACGATTACCGGATGTCCCTGCGGGACTCTG